>ENA-OURV01000179-OURV01000179.1-human-gut-metagenome-genome-assembly--contig:-NODE-179-length-54121-cov-6.539119_pt1 | contig 54121 bp, 53 predicted proteins | sample MGYA00242141_ERZ509072 | MGnify/ENA primary metagenome ERZ509072 (study PRJEB26280, sample SAMEA2338763) | human gut metagenome | biome: human gut; feature: human-associated habitat; material: faeces... | reverse complement strand
GGTCAGCGCCGGCAGCGGTGAGCTGCGCAAGCGCTATGGCTTTGTCTATGTGGACGCCCACGATGACGGCACCGGACTTGTGCGCAATGTTGACCTTGCAACACTTGTGCCGGATGAAAGCCTTACTATCGATGAAGGCGCCGTTGCACCGTGGAATACGCTGATGTGGTCGCTGATGACCGATGTCTGCCGGGCAATGGGCGTGCGCACCAACGTGCCCTTCCGCGACCTTACACCGGAAGAAAAAGAAATAGTTTATCACGGCCCTGCCGAAAAGAAACATATTTTTTACAAAGCCAAAAGCAGCAACCAGGCAGGCGAACTTGATTTTACCTATTACAACGCTGTTTACACCGTGCAAAACGCGCTGGCCAAAGTTAAGGACGAAAAAGGCATGAAGCGCGTGGAAAAATTTTTAAAGCAGGAAACCTGCCCGGACTGCGGCGGCTCCCGCCTTTCGGACGCTGCACGCGCCCCGCGTCTGCGCGGCATTGGGCTTGACGAAGCCTGCCGCATGACGCTTACGGAGCTTACCGGCTGGGTAAACGGCGTTCCCGGCACCCTGCCGCCGGAAATGCGCCCCATGGCAGCCAGCATCTGCGAAAGCTTTCAAACGGCAGCCAAAAGGCTGATGGATTTGGGGCTTGGCTATTTAACGCTCGACCGCGCAAGCAGTACACTTTCCACCGGCGAACGCCAGCGCATGCAGCTTGCCCGCGCCGTGCGCAACCGCACCACCGGCGTTTTATACGTGCTTGACGAACCTTCCATAGGGCTGCACCCCTCCAACATTGTTGGGCTTACCGGCGTTATGCACGATTTGGTGGCAGACGGCAACTCCGTTGTGCTGGTTGACCACGACACCCAGATTTTAAAAGAAGCGGGCTGGCTGATTGAAATGGGGCCGGAAGCAGGTGCCAAAGGCGGGCAGGTTATTGCCGAAGGAACCATAGCGGAAATTACGCAGAATAAAAATTCCAAAATAGGCCCGTTTTTAAAAGCGGAAAGCTCCGTAATACGCACACAGGCAGCAGCCGAAGAAATGTTTGCCGCAGGGCGCATCCACCTTGAAACGGGCGCCATCCATACCGTAAAGCCGCTTGCGGTTGACATACCCAAAGGCAGGCTTACGGTTGTAACCGGCGTAAGCGGCAGCGGCAAAACAACGCTTATTCTGGAAAGCCTTGTGCCCGGGCTTACCGCCGCCACAAGCGGGCAAAAACTGCCGGAGCACGTGCTTAACGTGCAGGCCGACGGCATACGCACCGCAAAACTTATTGACGCCACGCCGATTGGCATTAACGTGCGCTCCACCGTTGCAACCTACGCCAATGTGCATGACGAACTGCGCAAAATTTTCGCCAGAACGGAAGACGCCAAAACGCTCGGCTTTAAAGCAGGCGATTTTTCGTACAACACCGGCAAGCTGCGCTGCCCCACCTGCGACGGCACCGGCGTAATTAACCTTGACGTGCAGTTTCTGCCGGACGTGGAAATACCCTGCCCCGACTGCCGCGGCAGCCGCTACGGCAAAGACGCCGCCAAAGTAAAATACCCGGCTGCCAACGGGCAGTACTGCTCCCTGCCTGATTTAATGGATATGGACATCAGCACCGCGCTTACCGCCTGTGCGGATTTAAAAACCGTGCGCCAGCGTTTGCAGGTTTTAAAAGATTTGGGGCTCGGCTACCTTACGCTTGGCGAAGAAACACCAAGCCTTTCGGGCGGCGAAGCACAAAGACTGAAACTGGCCAGCGAAATGGGCAAAAGCCAGAGCGACGCCGTTTTCATCTTCGACGAACCCACTATCGGGCTGCACCCGCTTGATGTGAGAACGCTGCTGGATGTATTTCAGCGGCTGATTGACAGCGGCGCAACCGTTATCGTTATCGAACACGACCTTGATGTTATCAGAAACGCCGACTACATCATAGACATGGGGCCTGGCGGCGGCAACGAAGGCGGCACAGTTGTTGCCTGCGGCACGCCCGCACAGATTAAAGCCGCACCTGCAAGCGTTACCGGCAAATTTATATAAAAACGCCGCGCAGTGCTTATAAACACTAAAATATCAATTTTTGCAATGCAAATTTTAAGAGAGGTGATACGCCTTGTTATACACCTGTTTTTATAAATCGCCATTAGGCGGCATAACCATGGCCAGCGATGGCACTGCCTTAACCGGGCTGTGGTTTGACGGGCAAAAATATTTTGCCGAAGGACTGGCGGAAACTGCCGCAGCCAAAACCCTGCCAGTTTTTGATGAAACCGTGCGCTGGCTGGATATTTATTTTAGCGGCCGCAGGCCGGATTTTACGCCGCCGCTGAATTTGGAAGGAACCGCCTTCCGCAAAGAAGTATGGCAGCTTTTGCTGCAAATTCCCTACGGCGAAACCACTACTTACGGCGAACTTGCTGCGCAGCTTGCCGCGCATAGAGGCTTAAAACGGATGTCCGCACAGGCAGTTGGCGGCGCGGTTGGGCATAACCCCATAAGCATTATTGTGCCCTGCCACCGCGTAGTTGGCACAGGCGGCAGCCTGACAGGCTACGCAGGCGGCCTGGCTAAAAAACTGGCACTGCTGAAACTGGAAGGAATTGATACCGCAAATTTTACCATGCCCTCTAAAGGCACGGCACTGTAAAAAGCATAAAAATAAACCTTGCTGTTTAACTTAAACAACAAGGTTTTCTTTTTTATAACATGGTTTGCAGCTTTTTCCTGTCCGTTTTGCCGCTTTCGTTTTTCGGCAGGGCGTCCGTAAAAATTATGCGCTTGGGCAGTTCGTGTTCCGTAAGGCGCGTGCGCAGGCTTTGCAAAAGGCCGGTTTTATTCAGCCCGCGGCCAACCACAAATACCGTCAGCAAATCTTTGCCGCCGCTTTTTTCCGCAAGCGCCGCCGCATCCTCAACGCCGCCGCAGTCAAGCAGTGCACTTTCAACCTTCAAGCCGGAAACTTTAATGCCGTTAATGTTATACATATCGTCGCGGCGCCCTAAAAAGTGCAGCATGCCGTTTTCATCAATGCTGCCGCAGTCGCCAAGCGTTGCCGGGCATTTTACGCCGGTAACGTGAAATTTGGTATCGATATAAATTTCACCATCGCGCACGCTTACGCCAACGCCTTTAAACGGACGGCCTATCAACGTGCGGTCGCCGGTCATTTCGCAGTCTTTAATGTAAGTTATATAGTTTAACTCGCTCGCGCCGTAATACAGCGTCATTTCCGCATTGGGCAGTACGGCTTTTACTGCGTCCAAATCGTTTTTATCAAACCCCTGTGAACCGGCAATAATGCTTTTAACGCAGTTCAGCGGCGTTTTGCAGCCGCGCGCCAAAAGGCGCAGTTTGGTTGGTATTAAATAAACAACGTCGCAGCTGTGCTTTAAAATCATTTCCTGCCACAGGCGCGGGCGGAATTTACCGGCCGCAGCCACCGAAGCACCGGCATAAAGCGCGCCCATATATAAATTAAGGTTGCCGGTAAAAGCCAGGCTGCCCTGCGCAAACATGCAGCTGTCCGGCGTTACGCCGAACACGCGGTTCTGCTCCTCAAAAAAGCCTGCCCAGCTTTCATAAGTGCGGAACAGCACTTTGGCCCTGCCGGTTGTGCCGCTCGTCATGGCTCCCATGCAGGCTTCAGGCGGCGGCACAATATCTTTTAAATGCTCCGTATCCGCTTCCTGCGGGGCCAGCACCGGCACATTGTCCGTTCCGGCAAAGGCAATAAACTCAATAAGCTGCTGCGCTATTGCGGATTTTTTTATAAAATGCACCCTGCGTACGCCGCCCACCGTTTTTCTGCGTTCACGCGCCAGGGCGGCAAGTTCGCCGTAGGTATAAGTATGTTCTTCTGTTATTAAAGCCGCCTTTTCGGGCGGCTTTGCTGCAATTAACTGCAAATAGTCCATATTAACATCTCTCAATCAAAAGTGCCGTGCCAACGCCGCCAGCCGCCGCTACGGATGCCGCACCGAACCTGCCTCCGCGCTTTTGCAGCGATTTTAACAGGTGCAGCAAAATAATGGCTCCCGATGCGCCGTAAGGATGCCCGTATGCCAGCGCGCCGCCGAAAACATTATAGCCGTCTTCATGCCCCGGAAAATCCCGGCTGAACATAACATCGATAACGGCAAAGGCTTCGTTCAGTTCAAAGCAGTCTATCTGCGTATGCGAAAGCCCTGCCCTTTGCAGCAGCGCATTAAGCGCAAGTATTGCGCTTTTGGGGCTTACCAACGGGTCGCCGCCCGCTGCCGCGCTGTGCCGCACTTTGGCCTGCACCGCAATGTTATGCGCTTTGGCATAGTTTTCGCTTGCCAGCAGTACAAACGCCGCGCCGTCATTCGTCAGGCAGGCATTGGCAGCATTGGTAAACCTGCCGCCTTCCAGCACGCAGGGCAGCCTGTCCAAAAGGCGCTGGCTCATTTTTGGGCGTATGCCTTCATCGCGCACCGCGCCGAAGCACGGTACAATAATATCACTTAACGCGCCGTCTGCCGCTGCCTGTGCCGCCAGCTTATGGCTGCGCAGAACCCAGTGGTCGCTTTCCGCACGGCTGATATGCTCACGCTCTGCTGTAAGTTCCGCTCCCTCCAGCATTACCGTTTCGCGGTGAATGCCCGGCATGAACTTGGCTACGCTGTAAGTTTCTTCGCCCTTATAATCGGGGTGGTTGGCGTTGTAGCCGCGCCGCGGCTGGGTAGATGTACTTTCAAACCCACCGGCAATAATTATATCCGCCTCGCCTGCTTCAATTTTTGCCGCCGCCATTGCCACGGCTTCCAGCCCGCTGCCGCACTGCACATCCACGCTTACGGCGGGTATGTTTTCCGGCAGCCCTGCTTCCAATGCCGCCAGGCGCGCAATGTTGCCGCCCGCGCCTACGCCGTTGCCGCAAATTATCTGCTGCGGCACAACATTATATTTTTCCGTTACCGCTTTCAGCACCGCTGCGCCCAAAAGCTCTGCCGGTACGTGCCTGTACACGCCGCCAGTCAGCCCAATATAGCTGCGCAGCCCGCCAATTAAACAAACCTTATCCATCAGCGCCCGCCGCCAATCGCTCTTTGAATGGGCGCCGTAATATACGCCGCCGCTATGCACTTAACCACATCCATCGGAATAAACGGCAAAGCGCCGGTAACAACGGCTTCTTCCCAGCCGATGCCGGTAATGAATTTAAGCTGCGCCACGCCCAGAAGATAAATTACCGGTATGCCGATAACAACGCCCAGAAATGCGCAGCGCTTAAAGCCATAGTTATTGCCGCGCAGCCAGCTGATGATAAGCGCTGCCACTAAAAAGCCGAAAATATATCCGCCGGTAGGCCCAAACAGTTTGCCGGGCCCTGCCGTGCCGCCCGTAAACACCGGCAGGCCCGCAAGCCCCATTAAAAGGTATGCGCACATGGTAATAAGCACCTGCCGCGGCGTAAGCAAAAAGCCCAAAAGATTTACAAACACCGTTTGCAGCGATATTGGCGACAGCGAAAACGGCAGCGGAATTATTACATATGCCGATACGCAGTTCATCGCCATTAAAAGCGCCATTTTTACCATCTCGCGGACACCGTCCGGCCTGTTTGTGCCATTCATTGTTTTAACTCTCCTTTATACCTACCGTAAACAACTCACGCCCGCCGCAGTAGCCGTCAAGCGACTTGCCGTTTTTGTATATGTCAATCTGTTCTCCTGCAAAAGCAGGCATTTTAAATTTAACGTCCCAGTTCAGCGGCAGCGGCTTGTTTAAAGCGCGCCACAAATGCTCAATCATGCACAGCCCCGGTACAACGGGGTTTTCGCCGCGGTGAATGGAATTAGTATCGTCCACGGCATCAAGATAAGCGTTAATTTCCGGCTTATCAATAACAAAGCTCAGCTGTTTTTCGCCCTGCGGCACCGTTTCCGGCATTTCACCGGCACGCACCAGTGGACGCAGCAGCGTTACCGTCAGCGAAGCTGCGCCTTCTTTATAAGCCTCGATAATGCCCATGCGCGGCGGCGCCATTTTTACCGGGCGCGTTGAGTAATCTCCGTTTTCCAGCGCGGATGCTTTAATAACGGCTCTTGCCATTACCGCACCGTCATAAGTCGGGCCGTTGTATTCTGATAATGCCCTGATAAGTTTTAACATAGTTCACCACACCTTTACTTTTTAATTATAAGTTTTGCCGTTTTTATTGTCAACCTTTTATGTGTTTATGGTTAACTTCATTTTTTCAGACTTTTGCGAATTTATTTTTTGCTGTTTATTTTACACTTTTCTGCTTGTAAATACAATGCAAACTGCTATAATATAGTTATTTTCTCTGTTTAAAAACTTTTAAAAATAAGGAGCACAATCATGTCCGCAGTAAAAAACGCCGAAGGCACGCAAAAACTTTCCGTTTTTAAAATGACCTGGCCAATTTTTATTGAAATACTTTTGCAGATGATGGTCGGCAATGTAGACCAGTTCATGCTCAGCCATTACTCGCAGCACTCTGTTGCCGCCGTAGGCAACGCCAACCAGATTATCAATATCGTTATCCTCGCTTTAAGCGTAATCAGCATGGCGGCTACTATTTTAATTGCCCAGCACCGCGGCGCGGGCAACCGCGAAAAAGTTGCCGAAGTCTGCACCGTTGCCCTGCTTGCCAATATGGTTTTCGGCGTTATCATCAGCGCGGCGCTGTTTATTTTTGACGGTTTCTTTTTAAGCCTCCTGGATGTACCGGCAGACATCTGGGCTGAAGCCTCGCTCTTTTTGCGCTACATAGGGCTGTTTATAGTAGTGCAGTCTGCCTATATCTCTTTTATTTCGTTCTTCCGCGGTTATTCCCTGCTAAAAATTACCATGATTACCTCCGTAGTGATGAACCTTATCAATATAGCGGGCAACTGCATTTTAATTCACGGCCTGGGGCCGATACCGTCACTCGGCGTTTTAGGCGTAACCATATCCACCAACACCAGTAAGGTACTGGGGCTGCTTTTAATTTTATACTTTTTCCGCAAATTTATTGATATCCGCCTTTCGTTTAAATACCTGCGCCCCTTCCCCAAAAACACGCTGTATAAAATTTTGTACCTGGGGCTGCCCTCCGGCGGCGAATCGCTTTCCTACCAGATTTCGCAGATGGTTATTATGCGCTTTGTTAACGTAATGGGCATTGTGGTTATTACCACCAAAATTTACGCCTATATCATCGCCATGTTTTCCTACATCTACTCGCAGGCGCTTGCCATGGCAACGCAGATTATCGTCGGCTTTTTAATTGGCGCGGGCGATTTGGATGCAGTTGAACAGCGCGTATGGAAGACCATCCGCATTGCCGTTACCATCAGCACAACGGTAACGCTGCTTTTGTTTTTTAACAGTGACAGTATTTACGGCATTTTTACCGATAACCCCGAAGTGCTGGAGCTTGGGCGGCACATCTTTTTAATAGAAGTGTTTTTGGAAGCAGGGCGCGCCGTGAACATGGTAATGGTTATGAGTTTGCAGGCGGCGGGCGATATTAAATGGCCGGTAACGACGGGGCTTGTTTCCATGTGGAGCGTGGCAACGCTTGGCGCGTGGTTCTTTGGCCTGCACCTTGGCTGGGGGCTGGTGGGCGTATGGCTTGCCATGTGCCTTGATGAATGCCTCCGCGCGCTGGTATTTATTTACCGCTGGAAAAGCGAAGGCTGGCGCAAAAATAATTTGCTGGAGTGACATCTGCAAAGTTAACTGCATACACGCAAAAAGAGTTTGGCATTTTGCCAAACTCTTTTTTATTCCTCTGTATAAATTTCTAACACCTTGTCGCGCTCATCAGCTAAAATTTTTATGCGCTCCACTTCCTTTAGCTGCAATGCAAGGCAAAATTCCACAAACCCGTTTAAATCCTCGGTGTTTAAAAAGTTAATGTACTTTTTCTTTTCATCAACAGGTATTACTATCGGCGGCAGCTTTTGCTGCAATGCACTGTAAACCATCAGTGCGCGCCCAACACGCCCATTTCCGTCCGGGAAAGGATGAATCCGCTCAAAGCGGAAATGCTGGCGGCAGATTGCTTCTACCATAGTTCTGGCATTAGCAGCATTTTTAAGCTGATAATCCAAATCCTGCCGCCATTGTTCAATATCCATCGGTACACGGTACGGCGGAGATGGCGTAAAATCTGCACCAATAACCATATTAGGCTGTGTTTTAAACTTGCCCGGCACGGATTCTATTGCTTCTCGGCATAAAACAGCGTGAATTTCTTTAATAAATTCACCGTTTACCTCACGTTCTTCCTGTAAAAAACGCACCATTTCTTTAGTAAAGGCTTTATAATTTAAAACCTCGTTCAATTCGCGCAAATCAATAGCGCGCGGCACATAACCGTCAATCAGTACGCTTTTGGTTTCGCCCTGCGTCAGGCTGTTGCCTTCAATCGCCGTGCTATGGTGCGCCATTCTAACCATCAGGTCATCCAAATATGCTGTTGATAAGTAAAGTTTTTGTTTCATGATTAAATTACCTAAATTATATTTTTTCCTTTAAATTCTCTTTAATTTTTTGTACGCTATCAGCATTTATATATTCAGGTGGAAAAGAAACAGAATATAAAAATTCTCCTATTGAACCTGGAATTATTCTTTCCTCTTTCGGGAAAGGCAAGCTATTACTTCCTTGCGATTCATTATTTTTATTATATATCGCTATTCCCCTTAAACTAATAGTTTTCTCATCATAGTTAGTAATCATATTTGAAAGCACATATTTATCTTCATTATTGTAAAAATAACAAACCCAAAAATCACATACTAAATCTTTTTTATAATTTAACTGATAATTCATTGATTTCATATCAATTAAAATATCGTATTCATCGGTTTCTCCTAAAGCAAACCATCTATTCATATCTAAATTGCCATAGTCCTTTTGCGCTTCTGCATATGTATTAGGCATTACAGCAAAAACGGCTATCAATAAAACACAAATAAATCCTAATAATTTTTTCATAACACTTACCACCCTATTCTTCAATACCAGCAGTGTCTTTTAATTTATCGGTAAAATCCCCAAATCCGCTTTTTATAATTCTTTCAAAAACTTCTTTAGGTTTACTGTTGCCAAAAAGTTCATCTCCTTCACGTTCTCTATTATCTATACGCGTCCATACGTTTTCTTTAGTTTTAACATCATCAATTATGAATTTTACTGCGGTATATGTCATAGGGACATTTTGAGGTGCCACGTATTGCTGTTCTGTTGTATGCGTTGTAACAATCTGCCCTCCAAACATCCCGTTGCTGACATAATGAGATTCTGTTTTAGGTACTGTTCTATAATAACCTTCTTTATATTTGCTGCCAGTTGAATAAGTAAGTAATTGCACATTTACCAATAAATCAACATTTTCATTTATATATTTTTCAAAAATTTTCTCTGCTTCAACAGTATTATTTTTAATTTGTTCAGTAAAATTAACTCCGTACAACAATTGAATATCATCATTGACATCAGTTAAAGTTTTAACCTTATATCCCAATGGTGCTAATTTATCAGTAACTTTATCCTGCAAAACCTCAAAAAATATTTCTTCCGTTTCTTTTTCCGTAATACCGTTTTTCAATTCCTCGGGAACAGAAAAACTAACTAATATTCTTTTTGCCTTTCCAAAATCATAATTTTTATCAATCCATTCCTGTTTATCAGCGAAAGCAGAAACAGTTATCATCATTAGCATAATTACAAATAATAAAATTCTTTTCATCTCATACACCTCTTTCCCTTTATATTAAAATTATACCATATCGTTATTTTATTTTAAATTCAAGTTTTAACAGTGCCTGCAATTTGCCACGCATAATAAAGCGGTATTATAATAAATATGTACGTTACTTTAAGGAGGCTTTGTTATACATCACGTTTTGGGTTCAGCAGCCGGTGCTTGATGTTATTACAGCTTTTTTTGACAAATATTTAAAAAATTAACTGTTTTAAACGGCATGTTTCCCTGCATGCCGTTATGTTTTTCTGTATACAGAAATACTTACGCTGAAACCATTGCAATTAGTAACTTTTTTTAATAAAATAGGTACAGTGCTATCCGAAGGAGGGTATACTATGCAAAAAATTAAGTCTGTACTGGTTGCCAACCGCGGCGAAATCGCTATCCGCGTTTTCCGTGCCTGCAACGAACTCGGCATCCGCACAGTGGCAATTTATTCAAAAGAAGACACACTTTCACTGCACCGCAACAAAGCTGACGAAGCCTACCTTGTCGGCGAAGGCAAAGGCCCTATCGATGCTTACCTTGATATTGAAGACATTATCCGTATCGCGCATGAGCACGATGTAGATGCCATCCATCCCGGCTACGGCTTTTTAAGCGAAAACAGCGACCTTGCAAAACGCTGCGCCGAAGAAGGCATTATCTTTATCGGCCCGCGACTTGAACACCTTATTATGTTCGGCGACAAAGTTAATGCGCGCGAACAGGCCAAGCTTGCCGGCATTCCGATGATTCCGGGCAGCGACGGCCCGATTGACAGCGTTGAAGACGTTTACCGTTTTGTGCAGGCGCACGGCTTCCCCGTTATGCTTAAAGCCGTTAACGGCGGCGGCGGGCGCGGCATGCGCATGGTAAACAGCAACGAAGATTTGGAAACCGTATACAACATGGCTAAATCCGAAGCGATGAAGGCTTTCGGCAGCGATGAAATTTACCTTGAAAAATACCTTGAAAGCCCGAAACATATCGAAGTTCAGATTTTGGGCGATACGCAGGGCAACATTGTGCATTTGTTCGAGCGTGACTGCTCCGTACAGCGCCGCCACCAGAAACTGGTGGAAATTGCTCCGGCCTTTTCGCTTAAACCCGAACTGCGCAAAGCAATCTGCGACGCAGCCGTTAAGCTGATGAAAAACGTTAATTACCTCAGCGCCGGTACGGTTGAATTCCTCGTTACCCCGGACGGCAACTTCTACTTTATTGAAGTTAACCCGCGTATTCAGGTTGAACATACCGTTACCGAAGAAATTACCGGCTTTGATATTGTGCAGACCCAGATTAAAATTGCCGAAGGCTATTCCCTGCACAGCCCGGAAATCGGCATTCCCGAACAGGATAAAATTACCAGCTTCGGCCATGCCATTCAGTGCCGTATTACCACCGAAGACCCTGCCAACAACTTTATGCCCGATACCGGCAAGCTGATTGCCTACCGCAGCGGCGGCGGCTTTGGCGTGCGTCTGGACGGCGGCAATGCTTTTACGGGTTCCGTTATTACCCCGTATTACGATTCGCTTTTGGTTAAGGCAACCACCCACGGCCTTACCCATGAAATTGCCATTACCAAAATGCTGCGCTGCTTAAAAGAATTCCGTATCCGCGGCGTTAAAACCAATATTCTGTTCCTTGAAAACGTACTGGCCCACCCCAGTTTCCTTGACGGCAGCTACAATACTTCGTTTGTTGATGAAAACACTGAACTTTTCATCTTCCCGAAAACGCTGGACCGCGGCACCAGGCTTTTGCACTACATTGCCGATGTAACAGTTAACGGCTACAACAATGTAGGCGTACAGCCCAAACCGGAATTTGCCCCGCTCAGCCTGCCCAAAGCGTTTAAAGGCACCCCTGCCGACGGCACCAAACAGATTTTGGATTTGCAGGGGCCGGAAGGGCTTTCCAAATGGGTTATGGACCAGAAAGAAGTGCTGTTTACGGATACCACCTTCCGTGACGCGCACCAGTCGCTGCTTGCAACCCGCATGCGCACCAACGATATGCTGAAAGTTATCGGCACTACCTCGGCCAAGCTGCCTAACCTGTTCAGCTTTGAATGCTGGGGCGGCGCAACTTTTGACGTTGCTTACCGCTTCCTTGACGAAAGCCCGTGGAAACGCCTGCGCCAGTTCCGCGAAAAATGCCCGAACATTTTGTTCCAGATGCTGCTGCGCGGCGCCAATGCCGTTGGCTATACCAGCTATCCGGACAATGTTGTTAAAGAATTTATCCGCCTCAGCGCGAAAAACGGCGTTGATGTGTTCCGCGTATTCGACAGCCTTAACGGCATTGAAAATATGCGCCTTTCACTGGACGCTGTACGCGACGCAGGCAAATTTGCCGAAGCTGCATTATGCTACACCGGCGATATTTTAGACCCGCGCCGTGATAAATACGACCTTAAATATTATGTAACCATGGCGAAAGAACTGGAAAAAACCGGTGCCAACTCAATCTGCATTAAGGATATGGCAGGCCTTTTGAAGCCGGAAGCAGCTTACCAGCTTGTTTCTGCCCTTAAAGAAGCAGTTAACGTGCCTGTCCACCTGCATACGCACGAAGGCAGTGGCAACAGCATTTACACTTATGCCCGCGCTATCGACGCCGGCGTAGATATTGTTGACGTAGCCATGAGCGCTATGAGCGGCGGCACTTCCCAGCCGAGCGGCGCAAGCCTGTACTACGCACTTTCCGGTCATCCGCGCCAGCCGCACCTTGACATTAACGCACTTAACGAAATGTCCCGTTACTGGGAAAGCGTGCGTCCGTATTATAAAGCAATCGACAACACCGTTTCTTACCCCAACCCGGAAGTTTACATCCACGAAATGCCGGGCGGCCAGTACAGCAACCTGCAGCAGCAGGCTAAAGCAGTAGGCCTCGGCGAACGCTGGGAAGACATTAAAGATATGTACCACCGCGTTTCCATGATGTTCGGCGATATTATTAAAGTAACGCCGTCTTCCAAAATGGTTGGCGATATGGCACTGTTTATGGTGCAGAACGACCTTACCGAAGAAGACATTTACGCCAAAGGCGATTCGCTCAGCTTCCCGGCTTCCGTTGTAGAATTCTTTGAAGGCCGCCTGGGCGTACCGTATCAGGGCTTCCCGCAGAAATTGCAGCAAATTATTCTTAAAGGGCGCAAACCTATTGAAGGCCGCCCCGGTGCTGCACTGCCCCCGGCAGATTTTGAAAAAGTACGCGCCAGCCTTGCGGAAATTGGCGCACCGACCAGCGACGAAGCTGTAAGCAGCTACTGCCTGTACCCGAAAGTATTCAGCGACTGGGCAGTACGCCATGCCGAATTCGGCGATGTTTCCGTACTTGATACGCCTACCTTCTTCTTTGGCATGAAAACCGGCGAAGAAATTAAAGTTGAAATCGAACAGGGCAAAATGCTCGTTATCAAGCTTTTGCAGATAGGCGAAGCAAACGAAGACGGCATCCGTACCATCTTCTTCGAATTCAACGGCCTGCCGCGTGAAATTGATATTAAAGACAGAAATGTTAAATCTACCAACGTAACGCGCAAAAAAGCCGATAAAACCAACCCCGGCGAAATCGGCGCAACCCTTTCCGGTTCCGTTGTTAAACTGCTGGTTGAAAAAGGCCAGGCTGTCGAAAAAGGCACCCCGCTTATCGTAACCGAAGCAATGAAGATGGAAACCACCATCGCCGCACCTATCAGCGGCATTGTATCGCAAATCCATGTAGCGGCCGGCAGCCGTATCGAAAGCGGCGACTGCCTGATGGAAATTGAAATCAAGGCATAAAAAATAATAAAGCTAAACTAACAGCGAACCCGCCCGCAGGCAAACTGCGGACGGGTTTATTATTTATAAATTCAGTTTTTTAACAATTATAACTCTGGAGTTTTTCTCATGTTTGCAGCTTTTTCGTAAGCCCTTGCAATCATAAGCAGCCTTTTTTCAGACCATGGCTCGCCTATAATCTCCATTCCGGCAGGTACGCCAAGCGGCGCGTCACCGTCAGGGGCTGTAAAGCCTGCCGGCACAACCACCGAAGGAAATCCTGTTACAGAACAAAGTACGCCGTTTCTTTGTTTTTGAGAATCGCCTATCTTGCATACCAATTGCTGCTGATGCGGGTAAACAATGCAATCCAGCCTGTTATCCGCTATCAGCTTCATAATTTTATTTTTTACTTTTTGCTGGCGCAGAAGTTTTTCGTTATAATGGGCTGAATGAGTCGACAATTTAAGTGCGTCTTCCATATTGCCCTTATCGACAGGATGATACTTGCCGCTCTCGTAAATTTCCCTTAAAGAATGAACCGGGATTTTATCAGCAGGAAAACTTTGCAGATATGCCGTCAAATGGTCGTTAAAGTCATCTAAATGTACGCTTACTTCGTTTGTCAGCCAGGCAGAATCAATATTTTCCGTAATCTCCACCAGTTCTGCCCCGGAATTTTGCAAAACACCAAGAGCATGTTCCATAATTTTATTAACCGGCTCATTAACTTTTTCTTTGCCAAAAAAGCTTCTCAAAACACCAATGCGTTTTCCCTGCAGCGAACCTTCATCAAGTCCTTCTTCAAAAAGCGTTATTTTATTATAAGACCATGCCGTAACATCATCATCCTTATCGTAACCGGCAATTACGCTTAAGGTACGGGCAGCATCCTCAACAGTGCGGCAAAGCGGGCCTGCTGTATCCTGAGTTAAAGAATACGGCACAATGCCGCTGCGGCTTACCATGCCGATAGTCGGGCGTATGCCTACAAGATTATTTGCCGAAGACGGCGACCTTACAGAATTAATGGTATCAGTACCGATGCCAATAATGCCAAAATCAGCTGCAATAGCAGCGCCGGTGCCGCCGGAGGACCCGCCCGGCGTTCTTGTTAAATCGTACGGATTATACGTTGGTCCCAAAATAGAACTTACGGTTTCGCCCCAGATAGCAAACTCATGTAAATTTGCTTTTGCAAGAATAAGCGCACCAGCAGCTTTAAGCTTTTTTACAATAAAGGCATCACGGTGCGGCTCAAAGCCTTTTAGTGCGATAGAGCCTGCCGTTGTCGGCATATCGTTTGTTTCAACATTATCCTTTAAAATAACGGGTATTCCATGCAAAGGACCAGAAAATCCATCTTTCTTAAATTTTTCATCAAGCTCCGCTGCTTCTTTTTCCGCATTTGGATTAATTAAAATAATGCTGTGCAATTTGCCGTCATATTTTTTAATCCGTTCCAGATAATACTGCACCAATTCCAGACAAGTAAGTTCACCTTTTTTCATAGCCTCATGTACACTGCTGATAGTCCATTCTTTCATAAAACTTCACTCCTTACACCGGCAAAAAAGTTACAGCCAAAATAAAAATTAAACCACTCATCAGCATAATTGCCATAGAATAACCCATAATATCGCGCGCTTGCAATCCGGTTACGCCCAACAGCGCGATAGCCCAAAACGGCTGCGCCATATTGGTCCAGGTATTGCCATAAGCAACAGCCAGACAAGTTTTAATAATGTTAGCGTCCATCATTAATGCTGAATCAATAGCAATCGGTCCCTGAACAACCCACTGCCCGCCACCTGATGGTACAAACATATTAACCAGTGAAGCGCTTAAGAAAGTATACAGATAAAAAGTAACAGGCGTACTGATTGACACCATTGCTCTCGACAAAATATCAACAAGCCCTGAATACTGAATCATACCCATAATACCAGCATACAACGGAAATTGGAAAATAATGCCCGATACACCGCCGGTAGCAGCTTTAACAGATTTTAAATAGCTGGCCATTGTTTTGTGCATTAAAATACCGGCAAACAAAAAGATAGCATTAACAAGATTAATATCAAGATTAAAACCAAAATTATAAAAATGATAAATAATATAAACAAATCCTAAAATGCCCAACGCACCTGCAACAATTTTACTGTTATTCAAGCGGTCCCCAACAGTAGGATTTTTAGGCAGAACCGCTACCGAATCAGTTTCCAGTTCAATAGCTTTAATACTTTCCTCTGAAAGCGGAGTCACATGTTCTGCTGTTGGGTGCAGCATAGAAGCAAAAAGAGGTGGGAAAACTAAAAGCGCAATAGTTACAGCAATATTCATCGGATTAAACATGTAATCATACATGGAAATAATACCGATTTTATCTTCCAAAAAATGCCCCGGTGTAGCAATTAAAAGCCCTATGGATGCAGAAAACATACCATGCCAAGTCATCTGCCCAACGTAAGCACCGGCAGCAATAAGCCCATATTCAAATGGAATTTTCTTCATACGCAGCTCTTTAGCAAGCTCTTTGGCAAGCAAAGCACCAACAATTAAGCTTAAGCCCCAATGAATATAAGAAACAAGTACCGACACAAAAGTTACTAACCATGCAGCCTGTTTTGCGCTTTTAACACTTCCTGCAAGCTGCTGGATTTTGCGTTTGGTAAAAGGTGCATCAGCAACGGCAGAACCAGTAATAATAATTAAAGCCATCTGCATTGCAAAAGAAAGCAGGCTCCAAAAACCCTTATACCAGTTTACCACCATCTGCATTGGCGAAACGTCAGCCACAAAAACGCCCAGCAAAAACGCAATAAAAGTAAGTACTACCGCAAAAATACTTGGATCAGGCATGTACTTCATAGATAGCCTCGTCAGAGTTGAACCTATCTTCATAATGCCGTTTTCTTTTGCTTTTTCCATAAATTTCGAACCTCCTTTGTCATAATATTTGTTGTGATATATCTTCGATATTCTTTTTTGATTTCCTTTAAAATTTTTACTTTTCACATTAAATAAGCCTTGCAAACTCATTTTTAATCTTTCTTCTAAATATTAAAACGGCATATCATAAATGTGATATGCCGTTTTGCATTACTTATTCACTTTTTAATTAACCCTTACTCATCCGCTTTGTACCAGAACGGACGCAGGAAATGCAGATAGCATACTTCGCCGGTTTCCGGTCCCGGGTCACGGCGCCCAATCTGCACGCGCACTTCCTGGTCGCCTATTTTTACAAGGTAGTCGATAATTTCGCCGAGGAAGGCTTTGCGCATTACAACGCCGCGTACTGCGTTGATATCATTTTCATTTGTGAACCTTATTTCAGTCGGGCGACTGGCAAGGTTAAATACGGCTTCACCCTGCATGCGCGCCGGAACAACAAGCCCCTGCGGCAGCGGGCGGTTATCGCCCTTAATGCAGGCTGCGCCGTTCTGCCATACCACATCGGTAAAGCTCGACACGCCTATGAAGCTGAATACAAATTTATTTGCCGGATTGTTATATACATCAAGCGGCGAATCAATCTGCTGCATTACGCCCAGCTTCATAACAAGAATGCGGTCAGAAAGCGCCATGGCTTCCGACTGGTCGTGCGTAACGTAAATAATGGAAAAACCGTATTTACGCTGCAAGTCTTTAATTTCAAAGCGCATTTCCTCGCGCAGGTGCGGGTCAAGGCTCGAAAGCGGTTCGTCAAGCAGCATAACGTCAGGGTTAATGGCAAGCGCACGTGCCAGTGCAACACGCTGTTTGCCGCCGCCGGAAAGGCTTGCCGGGCTTTCGTTGGCTGATTTTAAAAGGTTTGTTGCCGTAAGCGCGTCTTTGGTGCGCTGCTCAATTTCTGCCGCAGGCAGTTTGCGCAGCCTCAGCGGAAAAGCAACATTTTCATAAACGCTCATGTGCGGCCATACGGCAAAAGCCTGAAACACCATGCCGAAATTGCGGTTTTCGGGCGGTGTATAATGATGCTTTTTAGGAGATGACAACAGACGGTCGCCAACCCATACTTCGCCGTCACTTAAATCCTCAAAGCCTGCCACCATACGCAGAGTAGTTGTTTTTCCGCAGCCGGAAGGACCAAGCATGGAGAAGCACTCGCCTTTGCCGATTTCAAGGTTCAGGTTATCTACGGCAGTAACATTGCCAAAGCGTTTTGTAACGTTAACTAAGCGTATATAAGACATGACGGTTACTCACTCACTTTCTTGGTAAAATGGTTAATCAGCATCTGCCCGCAGACGATGATGATAAGGGCGATACCTGCCAGCGCGGTACTCATAACGGTTTCGCCGTCCTCATTAAGAGTATAAATGGCAACGCCGATAGTTCTTGTAGTAGGCGCATACAGCATAATGGATACCGTAAGTTCACGCAATGCCGGCAGGAAGATTAAGAAGAACGCGCTAATCATACCCGGGCGAACCAGCGGAATAACAATATCTTTTAAGGACTGCCACATGGTAGCGCCGCAGGAACGCGATGCTTCCATCAAAGAATCGTGTACCTGTTCCAGCGCGGCACTGTTAGCTTTTAAGCTGAATGCCATGTAGCGGGCAATATAGGCAACGAGGATAATCCAAACCGTGTTATACAGGTTAATGCCGAATTTGCCGCTCCACGCCAGAATAACGCCCAGCGCGATAACAGAACCCGGTACGGAGAACGGCAGCATGCCGAGGAATTCCAAAATGCCTTTGCCGCGTACTTTCATCTTAACAATAACGTAAGAAATCATAACGCCGGCAAACATAGTGATAACTGCCGCCGCAAGGCCCAGCGTTACGCTGTTGAAGATAGCGTCTTTGGTTACTTCGTATTCAAACAGAATGTATTTGTAGTTATCAAGCGACAGGTTTTCCCAGGTAAGCGGCAAACCGTAAGTGCTTACGCCGCCAACGAGGAAGATAACCACGGTAGGCAGAAGGATGGTAAAACCAATATAAGCCAGGCAGAAGAACAAAAGCGGATAACGCAGACCGCGCAGTTTCAGTTCCATCGGGCGGAAGCTCTTGCCGCCGATAATCTGATAATGGCCGCGGCTTAAAACCTTCTGCTGTGCCCAGATTATAAGCGCAGCCGTTACAACAAGCACCGTTGCAAGTACCGTACCGGTACGGATAGAATCGAAGCTGCCGCCGCTCTGGTGAATTTTTTCGTAAATAAGCGTCGGGATGTTGTAAATACCCTGCTCAATGCCAAGTACCGCAACCGTGCCGAAATGTGCCATGGAGTACAGCATAATCAGCAGCGCGCCCGACATAATGGAAGGCAGCACCAGCGGAATGGTAATTTTGCGGGTAATGGTAAACAGGCCTGCACCGGAAATACGCGCTGATTCTTCCAAGGTCGGGTCCATGCGTTCCAGCGCGCCGCAAACCTGTATAAATACAAACGGGAATAAGTACATAACTTCTACCAGGCTGATGCCGAAGTAGCTGTAAATATTAAATACAGGTTCCGTAAGGCCAAAGGTTTCCATAAAGAACGTATTAATATAGCCGGAGTTCGGAGAAAGCAGCATCTTCCACGCCAAAGCGCCGATAAAGCTCGGCAGCATAAACGGCACAAGGAACAGACTCTTCATAAAAGTTTTGTACGGCAGGTCGGTACGGGTAACAAGCCACGCAAAAAACGTGCCTACAATCGTACTGCCAATCGTCGTCATGCTGGCAATAATCAGCGAGTTTTTCAATGCCTGGAAAGTTTCAGGCTCGGTCAGTACAGCGTAAAAATCGCTGCTGTTAAAAGTGCCGTCAACAAAAAAGGCGTTAAACAGAATTAAAAGTACAGGCCACGCAACAAAAATAACCAGTACGGCAATAGAAATTAAAAGAATTATCTGAGCTACGCCAAAACCGGAATCCTTTTTAATTGTACTCATAATTCTTCCACCTCCTTCATCTGAGCCGCATCAAACCAGTACAAGGCACGGAAATTAACAACACATTCCTCGCCCTCGTTAAACATCAGTTTCTCGGAAATCGCTTCATGCGTTACAATTTCCGTACGCAGATGCTCACCGTCAATTTCAATCATATAGTCCATGGTTGCGCCAAGGAAGTTGGCACGTTTAATAATGCCCTTCAGCCCTGTGCCGCCGCGGCTAATAATAACATCCGACGGGCGGAAAGCCGCAACCCAGTTTTTAATGCCGCTGCCCTGCGGTTTTTCCCACGGCACCTGCTGCATGCCGCTGCCGACAAGGTAAGCGCCGTTTTCTTCACGCACGCCAAGGAAATTGGCAATGCCCATAAATTTAAAAATGAACAAATCGGCAGGTTTTTCAAAAATTTCGTACGGCGTGCCAATCTGGCGGATATTGCCGTTGTTGTCCATAATGGCAATGCGGTCACTGATGGCAAGAGCAACTTCCTGGTCATGCGTTACATACATAACCGTTATGCCGAACTGGCGCTGCAAAGCCTTAATCTCAAAGCGCATTTCCTCACGCAGGTTAGCGTCAAGGTTGGAAAGCGGCTCATCCAGAAGCATAACCGAAGGGTCTGCAACCAGTGCGCGCGCCAGTGCAACACGCTGCTGCTGCCCGCCGGAAAGTTCGGAAGGCAGGCGTTTGTCGAGCCCTTTCATGCCGACAATATCAATCATTTTCATTACTAATTTATCAATTTCTTCTTTCGGGCGTTTTTCCATTTTCAGCGGATACGCAATGTTATCGTAAACCGTCATGTGCGGCCAAACCGCATAATCCTGGAACACAATGCCCAAACCGCGCCTTTCGGGCGGAATATACTCACCGCTGGCGCTGTCGGCAACAACGGTATTATCAATAATAATACGGCCTTCATCCGGAACTTCATGCCCGGCAATAAGGCGTATCAAAACCGTTTTGCCGCAGCCGGAAGGGCCAAGCAGAGTAAAGCACTCGCCTTTTTTTATGCCAAGGTCAAGGCCTTTATGTACCTGATGCTTGCCGTAGGCTTTGGCAACGCCTTCAACCTTAATGATATCTTCCATAAGGCAACCTCCTGTAAATGTATTAACTGCAAAAACGGCGAAACGGGCAACCCCGCTCCGCCGCCTTTCTTAGCCCATTATTTAATTAGCCTTCTTATGCCAGAACTATTGTTTCATCTGCATAATGTCAGAGAATTTCTTAATGGTGTCTTCTTTGGTTTTAATTGCTTCAATGTAGTCAATCTTAATGGATTTTTCCAAAGCTTCTTTCGGAGCAGGCAGATTGAATTTAGCCGGAATTTCTACATCTTCACGTACAGGAATGGTGCCCTGCTGTGCAACGAGAGTCTGTGCTTCTTTGCTGAGCAGGTAATCTACAAACTTTTTAGCTGCTTCAGCTTTGGCGCTGTCTTTAAAAATAGCAACCGGGCTCGGAACTACCAGCATTTCGGGCGGATAGCAAAGCTGCAGGTGTGCGCCTTTTTCGATTTTAGCATTGGTAATATAGTCTACTGCCAAAGCTGCGGAAAGTTCGCCGGAAGCAGTATCATCGATAACCTGGCCGGAGCCTTTGCCGATACGGCCGCCATTGGCTTTAATGTCTTCAAAGAAATTCCAGCCGAACTGTTTTTCCAGAAGCGCAACGCTCATGTAAGAGGTACCGGAAAGAGCCGGGTTGGCAATGCCGAAACGGTCTTTAAAATCGGGTTTCATCAAATCAGACCACTGGGTAGGAGCGGTTTTAATTTTATCGGTATTAATAACAATGCCAAGAGTACCAAGGCGTGCTGCATGGAAAGAGCCGTCATAATCGCTGAACGGATTTACGGTTTCGGGTTCAACAGGGCTCTTGTAATTTAAAAGAATGCCTTCGTTTTTCATGTTATAGAAGTCAGGAACTTCACTTGTCCAGATAACGTCGGCCAAAATTTTGCCGCTCTGGCGTTCTGCGGCAATTTTAGCCATCAGCTTGCCTGCACCGGCAGACTGGTAATCAACATCAATGCCGGGGTTAGCTTTTTTAAAGCCGTCTACAATGCCTTTAATAAGCGATTCCTTCATGGATGTGTAAACGATGAGCTTCTGGCTGTCATTGGCAGCTTTCTTTTCTTCTCCGCCGCCACAGCCTGCAACCAGCATCATTAACAGCATCATCACAGAAAGCAGCCACAACGTTGTTTTCTTTAACATCATAAAACCTCCTTAATTTTCCTGCCCTGCGTAACGCCAAGGCAGCTTAAAATATTGTGCGTCAAAATAAAAGTTAAAAATTTAACTGTATTTTTACTTTTATTTAACTAATATTTAACATTAATTTAACACATTATTCAGAAAAATGCAAACACATCTGTCTTTTATTTTGTATACAAAAATTTTCCGTATCAAATGATACATTTGCCAAAAACGGGCAGCGCATAATAAAAAAAGCTGCCGCTAATAACGGCAGCCCTGCATAAGCCTTCCTTATTTAATTTACTGGCCGGATGTTAATTTTAAGCCGATAATGCCTGTTAAAAGCATTGCCACAAAAAATAAACGCACCAGCGTAACCGGTTCCTTAAACAAAATAACGCCCACTATAACGGCGCCCAGCGCGCCAATCCCAGTCCAGATGGCATAAGCCGTGCCCATTGGCAGCGATTTAACCGCGTGCGCCAGAAACCAGAAACTAAAACCCATGCCGATAAAGGTTAAAACCGTAAACATTACATTAGTAAATCCGTGCGAATACTTTAAACAGGTAGACCATACAACCTCAAAAATACCCGCTATAAATAAATCGAACCATGCCATAAATTAAAAACCTCCTTAAAAATGCGGTTAAAACAAAAAATGCCCTTATTTATGTATCTTCTAAGGCCTGCGATACATAAATAAAGGCACCTGCTTAACCGGCGTTAAACAGACTGATGTAAGTATAGCACATTAAAAATTTTTTGGCAACATCAGTTTAAAAGGGCGCAAACCATACGGTCTGCGCCCTTTTTCTTTCCCTTATTTATAACTGTTTATAATATCTCTAATCTGTCTGTGTTTCCCTTATTTTACGGCTGCTTTATTTTACTGCTTCCGCTACAAGCTTGCCCATTTCGGCAGTGCTTACTTTCTTCAGCCCTTCTGCCCACAGGTCAGGCGTGCGGTAGCCTGCTTCCAGCACTTCGTCAACGGCGCGTTCAACTGCGTCTGCCGCTGCGTCCTGGTTCAGCGAATAGCGCAGCATCATGGCAACGCTTAAAATGGTAGCCAGCGGGTTGGCAATGCCCTGCCCCGCAATATCAGGCGCACTGCCGTGGATAGGCTCATACATGCCTGCGCCGTCACCAAGGCTTGCACTAGGCAGTAAACCGATGCTGCCTGCAATGGTGCTTGCTTCGTCGCTTAAAATATCACCGAAAATATTATTGGTTAAAACAACGTCAAACTGTTTCGGGTTCAGTACCAGCTGCATGGCGCAGTTATCTACATAAAAATGGTTCAGTTCAACGTCGGGGTATTCCTTGTTGCGCATTTCGGTAACAATTTTGCGCCACATGCGGCTGCTGCCCAGCACGTTGGCTTTATCAACGCTTGTTACCTTGCCGCTGCGCTTGCGCGCCGCTTCAAAGGCAAAACGGGCAATGCGCTCTACTTCCGGGCGGGTGTACATTTCAATGTCGCTGGCTTCTTCCACGCCATCGGCGTTAAGATGTGCTTCGTTGTGCGTGCCAAAGTAAATGCCGCCGGTCAGTTCGCGTACAATTAAAAGGTCAGCACCTTCGGCACGTTCCGTTTTCAGCGGGCTGAGATGCGCCGTATATTTGGAAACCTTCATCGGGCGCAGATTGCAGTACAGCCCCAGCCCTTTGCGGATGTTTAAAAGGCCTTTTTCCGGGCGGATGGAAGGATCAACATTATCCCATTTCGGGCCGCCTACCGCGCCCAGAAGCACTGCGTCGCTTGCTTTGGCACTTGCCAGAGTTTCTTCCGGCAGCGGCGTGCCGAAAGCGTCAATAGCCGCGCCGCCAATCAGTTTTTTATCGTATTCAACCGTAAAATTATATTTTTTAGCCGCTGCGTCCAGTACTTCAACGGCAGCGTCAACAATTTCCACGCCGATACCGTCGCCCGGCAGTAAAGTTATCTTCATATTATTGTTCTCCTTTAAGATAGTTAATCAGCCCGCCGCAGTCGGCAATTTTCTGAATGAATTCCGGCAGCGGTTTTGTTTTAATGGTAATGTTTTTGTTAACGATTTTAATTTCGCCTTTTGCCATATCCACGTCAAGCTCGTCACCGGCTTCAATTTTTTCCACGTCGGTGCCGATTTCCAGCACCGGCAGGCCGATGTTGATGGCATTGCGGTAAAAAATACGCGCGAAGCTGTCGGCAATAATGCACTTAACGCCTTTAACCTTCAGCACCATGGGCGCGTGCTCGCGGCTGGAGCCGCAGCCGAAGTTTTTGCCTGCCACAACAATGTCGCCCGGCTTTACGTTGGCTGCAAAATTAACGGTTAAATTTTCTTTGGAATCTTCCATGGCATGTTCTGCCAGTTCATTAAAATCGCTGATATTCAAATATCTTGCCGGAATGATAACATCCGTATCTACATGGTCGCCATAACGCCAAACTTTACTCATTTCATTACCTCCTCGGGGCTGGTAATATAACCGGTTACTGCGCTTGCAGCCGCCGTGTACGGGCTTGCCAGGTAAACTTCGCTGTCTACATGGCCCATACGCCCGCGGAAGTTGCGGTTGGTTGTGGAAACAGCCCTTTCGCCCGCAGCCAGAATGCCCATATACCCGCCAAGGCACGGCCCGCAGGTTGGGGTGGAAACAGCCGCACCGGCATCAATAAAGGTATCAATATAGCCAAGTTTCATGGCTTCTTTATAAATTTCCTGCGTTGCAGGGATGATAATGCAGCGTACGGAAGGATGAACCTTGCGCCCCTTCAGCACTTCTGCAGCCTGCGCCAAATCTTCAAGGCGTCCGTTGGTGCAGCTGCCCACAACAACCTGGTCGATTTTAATATCGCGCCCTTCTGCTGCCGGGTGCGTGTTTTCCGGCAGGTGCGGGTAAGCAACAACAGGCACAAGTTTATCAAGTTCAATTTTAATTTCGCGCACATAGCTTGCGTCGGCGTCAGCTTCAACGCCTTCCCATTCACGGTCTACGCGGCCTTTAAGGTAAGCTCTGGTTTTTTCATCAACCGGGAAAATGCCGTTTTTGGCGCCTGCTTCAATCGCCATGTTGCAAATGGTAAAGCGGTCTGCCATTTCCAGTTCTGCCACGCCGTCACCGCAGAACTCCAGCGACTGGTAACGCGCGCCGTCAACGCCAATCATGCCGATTAAAGTTAAAATAACGTCCTTGCCTTTTACAAAACGCGGCAGCTTGCCGGTAAGCTCAACTTTAATGGCAGCCGGTACTTTAAACCAGCTGGTGCCGCTCGCCATGGCGCAGCCTATATCCGTAGAACCCATGCCGGTAGAAAGCGCGTTTACCGCACCGTAAGTGCAGGTGTGCGAATCCGCGCCGATAACAATTTCGCCCGGCGCAACAAGCCCGTTGTCCGGCAGCAGGGTATGTTCAATGCCCATACGGCCAACTTCAAAATAGTTTTTAATTTCGTTTTCGCGTGCAAAATCGCGCATGGTTTTGCACATGGTTGCCGCTTTAATATCCTTGCAGGGAGAAAAATGGTCGGGCACAAGCGCAATTTTAGTCTTATCAAAAACCGGTTTGCCTATTTTTTTGAACTCGTTAATAGCCGGCGGTCCGGTAATATCGTTAGCCAGCACCAAATCCACCTGCGATACCAAAAGGTCGCCTGCCGATACTTCGGGGCGTCCGGCGTGTTTTGCCAGTATCTTCTCCGTCATTGTCATTCCCATAATAACTGCCTCCTGTATTTTTACTCCATATAGCTAAATAAAAAACCCCTGCCTGCACTATGCAGACAGGGGCGATTATTAACCGCGGTACCACCCTGATTGGGGCTTCATTATGCTTAACGCTGCTCTGCGTCGCTTCCTACTCCGTTCAAAAGCGCGGCTCCCGGGCGAGCCTTTGCTGCTTTGCCGCTGCGGCTTGCACCATCCGCCGCTTCTCTTTGCCGGTTTTAACAGCCTGTTCCCGTTCTTCGCCTTTAATCATTACATAATTACTGTTATGTTTTTGTTGCCTTTACATTATCTCAATATTTTTTTGTAATGTCAAGCCTTTTTGTATTACTTTTTAAGAAGATAACAAATTTTGTACTTTATTTAACAAAATGCTGGACTAAATGCCAAAAATAGCATATTCTATTATTTAACAGATAAACGGAAAAGCAGGGGTGGCAGCATGAAACTGTTGAAAGACAAAATTATGAGCGAAGGCATTGTGCTTAATGATGCCATACTTAAAGTAGATTCCTTTTTAAACCATCAGATTGACCCGGAGCTGATGGTGGCTATCGGCAAAGAATTTGCGGAAAGATTTAAAGAATGCAAAATCGACAAAGTTTTCACCATTGAATCTTCCGGAATTGCCTGCGCATTAACAACCGCACTGTGCCTGCATGTGCCGGTAGTTTTTGCCCGCAAGCAAAAATCGGAACTTATGAGCAGCCCGGCCTACACCACCAAAGTTTACAGCTTCACCAAAAAAGTTACCAGCGATGTAAGCGTCCTCAAAAAATTTCTGCACGAAGGCGAAACCGTGCTTATTGTTGACGACTTTCTGGCAAACGGCGAAGCGGCGCTCGGCCTTGCCGATATTGCCCATCAGGCAGGCTGCAAAGTTGCAGGCATCGGCATTGTAATCGAAAAATCCTTCCAGCCGGGCCATCAGCGCATTGTTGACGCCGGTTACCATCTGGAATCGCTGGCGCGCATAAAAGCCTTTAAAGACGGCAAAGTTGTATTTGAAGAAGACTAATTTATACGCCTGCTTAACGCACCGTGCTGTTTTACGCGGTGCGTTTTTTGTATAATTTTTTATAAAATAAATGGCAAAAACGTAACGTGGCTGGAAGAAGTTACCGACGAACAATATTATGCTGAATAACAAAAACAGGACAGTTTTAAGCTGTCCTGTTTTTTACTGTTTACTTTTAAGATACTCCTTAAATACTCCAAAAATTTCGCCGCCGCTCCCGAAAGGGAATGGAAGCGCTTCCACGCCAACACCGCCGTAAGCTCAAGGCGCGGGTTCAGCGGTTTAAAAACCATTTTGCTGTCCTCAAACAAATCAACGGCTCCTTCAATGGTCAGCCCGCAGGCTGCGCCGCTGTTAATAAACATTGCCGCATGCGTCATCATATTAACCGTTGCCAGTACGTTTAATTTATTAATATCAGCGCCCAGCCAGTTGGATATTTCCTTTTGCACATAAAGGCGCGCAGGCGTTATTAAAGGCACGCTCAACAAATCGGCGCAGGTAACGCTTTCCTGTTCCAGCTGCTTCATCTGCCTGCTTAAAGTAGGCTGCGTAATGTGCAGCACTTCCGAGGCTCTTGTAATATTTTCCTCGCGTGCTACCGTTAAAAAATATTGCAGTGTACGCAGTTCCATTTTCATCACCTCTGCCGTGCAGTTTATACTTTAATTTTAGCACAGCGCAGCCGCCGCGTGCCAGCATTAAACAAGCCGCGCAGGCGGATGATTTATTAATTTTACTTATATAATAAAAAACTTCCGCAGGCATTACCTGCGGAAGCCGTTATTTTTACAGTTTATTTAACAACCAGAACCGGAACTTCAGCGTTGCGCACAACATAGCCGTATACGCTTTCCCTGATTTTTGACATACCCTGCGTTTTTCAGCCTTAATCAAGCCCCAGCCAGTTTTTAATTTTGGCGTCTGTCAAATCTTTGGTGGCGTCAAAACATTCTTTAACATCTGCCCCGGGGCAGATGGAACGGATATCGCGCGTGCTGTTTTTAGGGCCGCTGCCGCCGTGCGTACAGAATGGATAAACAGTTTTGCCTGTAAAATCATAGCTTTCCATAAAGGTTTTAATCAGCTGCGGGCAGGTAAACCACCAGATTGGAAAACCTACAAGCACAACATTATAATCTTCAAAGCCCTGCACCTTATCATTAAGCGCCGGTTTTTCGTTTTTAAGCTGTTCCCATTTGGCAACGGCAACCGTGGCAACATAACTTGCCGGATACTCTTTAGTGGGAACTATTTCGTGCAGCGCGCCGCCTGCTGCTTTGGCAATTTTCTGCGCTGCGGCTTTGGTGTGCCCTGTTTTGGAATAATATGCCACTAAAATTTTATCTGCCATTTTTCTCTCCTCCGTCCGTAAAAACCTCTGCCCTAAGGCAGTTTATGCCTCATAATAATAGCTGCGCTTTGCGGTAAGCAGCACCAAAATAAACATTACGCCCGTAAAAACAGCGTAGCCTGCGGTAAGTTCCAGCAGCGAAAAATACTGGGCAATGCGGCTTACCAGAAGGTTTGGCAGCGCCGCGCCGCCGTAGGCAACAACGTAAATTAAAGATAATACGCCCGCCCTTTCCTGCAGGCTTGTGCCTTCCACAATTCCGGCCATGCTGACGGTAAAAGCAGCGCCGTCCGCAATGCCAGCCATTACGTTAAACGCCAGAAACAGGCTTAGCGAATGGCTGTAAATGGCATATACCACGCCCGCAACGGCTATAAAAAAAGCCAGCATGGAAATACGCTGCAGCAAAAATTTATCGCGCCCGCGCGAAAGCGCCGCACCGAGCGCAACCGGCGCAATGAACGATACAAAGGTAAGCGAAGCGACAAAAGTGCTTTGTACGCCCAGCTCCTGTATGCCGATAGCAGCGCTGTACGACTGGTAAAAACCGCCTACCGCCCAGGTACCTGCAAAGGCACATGCCGCTGCAGGCAAAAGTTTTTTTACGCGCGGCGTAATTTTAAGCTGGGGCACAAGGCTGCGCCACGCTCCGCTCTGCTTTTTGGTAATTGTTTCCGTACTTGCAAAAACAAGTGCGCCGCAGCCAACAAGCAGCACGGCAACAATTACAAACACCATGCCAATCGCATCGCTGAACATATTAAACACGCCGCTGCCCATTGCGCCAAGCGGCAGGCCAATATTCGGCGCACTGCCGATAATAACAGCCGCCAGGCCCTTATAGCGCCGCGGTTCGTTATCAATAATAAACGCTGCCACCGTGCTGGAAGCCAGCCCGCAGCTTAGCCCCTGCATAAAGCGCGCCGCCAGCATGCGCCACTCTCCGGTTACATTGCCGAACAAAAAGCAGCCTGCCAGCCCGAAAGCCAGCGTTAAATAAATTGCTTTTTTGCGCCCCCAGTAATTGGTAAGGCGCGGCAAAAACAACAACGCAATAACCGTACCGGCAAAATATGCCACAGTTGCCAGCGAAAGCACGCCTTTATCAAGCCCAAGCGTTTCGGCATAAGTATGGTAAAACGGTATCGGCGCGCCGCCCGCCATAAAAACCGCCCCCAAAGTAAGCGAGGCGGCAGTAAACCCTAATAATTGCTTTTTTGCTTTCAAACAACAATCATCCTTTTAAATTTTTTTATATTATAAACCTTTAAGCCCGCTATAAGTCAAGCCGTGCTTTGGCACGGACAGTTATTTATTGTAATAAATCAGCATATGCAGCTCAGCATCCGTGCTGCCGGTATTGGCATAGGCATGCGGCACATTAGCCATAAAACGGATAGAATCGCCTGTGTTAAGGTTATAAGTTTTATCCCCCGCCGTAATGGCAACGGAACCTTCAAAAACAGTTATAAATTCTTCCGCGCCCTGCAAATGGGGCTGCGCACTTAAACTGCCCTGCGGCTTAATGACAATCCGGTAAGTTTCAAACTGTTTTGCTTCATCAAAGGCAAAAGCCGGATAGTTTAAATAACGCCCTCCGTCCTCCAACAGCGGCTCTGCCGCGCGCAAAACAGAAACTGTTTCCTGCGGCGGCGCCTCTATTATGGAAGTAAACGAAACCTTGTAGCCATTGGCAATTTTCCACAAAACAGAAATCGTTGGGTTTACATCACCCTTTTCAATCTGCGCAAGCATACTGCGCGACACGCCTGTAATTTCTGATGCTGCATCAAGTGTCAGCTTTCTTTTTTCACGCAGTTTTTTTACATTCTGCGCAATAATCTTATTAACATCCATAACAAGGCTCCTCTTGACAATATAACAAACCAAAAGTACAATATAAAAGAAATATATTATATTGTACTTTTTTCTTTTATATTATCATAAGCGCAAAGGAGCGTCAATTATGTTCAACTGGTTTGCATTTTTAACCTACGCTGTTATAACAGCCGCAACGCCGGGGCCTAATAATATTATGTCCATGAGCAACGGCGGCAGGCTGGGTTTTAAGGGAGCGCTGCCCTTTAACTTTGGCATACTGGCAGGCTTTGCTGCGGTAATGGTTATCTGCACTGCTTTTTGCAGCACCCTTACAGAACTTATACCTGCGGTTAAAACACCGATGCTTATTGCCGGCGCTGCCTATATGCTTCATCTGGCATGGGCAACTTATAAAAGCGACGGCGTTATTACCGAAGACCACTCGCGCAGCGGCTTTTATTCCGGCCTTATTTTGCAGTTTATCAACCCTAAAATTTACATTTACTACATTATGTCCATGCAGGCCTATATTCTGCCGTTTTACACGGGCGAGCCTTTTAAACTTACCTTGTTTGCGCTGCTGCTTGCCTTTATCGGTTTTCTATTTACGCTGTGCTGGTCGGCGTTTGGTTCTGCATTCCGCCTTTTGTTCAGCCGCCATACCAAAAGCGTCAACACCATAATGGCGCTGCTTTTGGTTTACTGCGCCGCATCACTGTTCGGATATTAAAAAATCCCTCCGCCCTAGGGCAGAGGGATAATTTTTTATGCAGTTATTTCATGCATTCTTTAATGGCTTTGGCCATACGTTTAACGCCTTCAACAATTCTGTCTTCGGTCATGTTGGAGTAGTTTACGCGCATGCTGCGGTCGGTTTTGTCATTCGGATAGAACGCATCGCCGATAACGGCAGCAACTTTCATTTCAATGCATTTATGGAATACTTCTTTAGCGCTTACGCCTTCCGGAACGGTTACCCACAGGAACAGGCCGCCTTCAGGATGAGTCCATTCAACGCCTTCGGGGAATTCTTCTTCCATGGTTTTCAGGATGAGGTCGCGGCGTTTTTTGTACAGCGCTTTAATTTCTTCAACGTGTTTGTCAAGGTCATAGTTTTCAATGTAAGCGTCGGCAACGCCCTGGTCGAAGTTAGAGGTATGCAGGTCGGCGCTTTGTTTGATTTTAACAAATTCTTCCAGTACGGAATGTTCTGCGGCAACCCAGCCTAAGCGCAGGCCCGGGCAGAAGATTTTGGAGAAAGTGCCGAGGAACATAACAAGGCCTTTGGTATCCATGGATTTAAGGGAAGGAAGAATTTCGCCTTCGTAGCGGAGTTCGCCGTACGGATTATCTTCCAGTACCGGCAGGTTATATTTGTTGACAACTTCCATAAATTTATGGCGGCGTTCAAGGCTCCAGGTACGGCCGGTCGGGTTCTGGAAATCAGGAATTACATAAATGAATTTGCAGTTCGGAGTAGTGGCAAGAATTTTATCCAGTTCTTCCGGAATCAGGCCGCCGTCATCGGTCGGAACTTCTACAAATTTAGGCTCGTAAGCATTGAAAGCGTTCAGCGCGCCGAGGTAGGACGGGCTTTCGCACAGAACAACATCGCCGGGGTCAAGGAACAGTTTGCCTGCAAAATCAAGGCACTGCTGGCTGCCGGTGGTAATAAGAATATCGTCCGGGTCTACTTCGGTATGGTATTTATCTTTCATGCGTTTGGCAATTTTAGCGCGCAGGGTCGGGCGGCCTTCGGTAGTTGCGTATTGCAGCAGCTGACGGCCTTCTTTTTCTACCAGGTCATGGGAAACTTTGGCAATTTCTTCAACCGGGAACAGTTCCGGTGCGGGCAGGCCGCCTGCAAAAGAAATAATATCCGGCTGTGCGGTAAGTTTTAAGAGTTCACGGATTTCGGATGCCTGCATCCTTTCCATACGTTTGGCAAATTTCATTTTTCTTTCCCTCCAAATACTTTTTAAAATCAGTACAATGCAAATTATGGTGTACTTTTATAATTATAAATTGTAGCACTTTAGCGTTTTACAGGCAAGTATTTTGTTATTTTTGTAATGATTTTTGTGTACAAAACGCAATTTTAAATATACATTGTTAAAAAAATTACAGTTTAACGGTTTGCTTAACATGTTTCTTACAAAGAAAAACACCGCCCGTTTGAGCGGTGCTGAATTTTAACCTGCTTTTTTAACGTTGATAACAACAATTTCGGGGTATGGGCCCATGCGCACCGGCGGACCCCAGAAGCCGTTGCCGTTGCTTACGATTGCCGCCATGCCGTCAACATAGGTCATGCCGTAGTCAAGCAGGTACATGCTTTGGGTAATATAGCGGAACGGCCATACCTGCCCGGCATGCGTATGCCCGGAAACGCTCAAGTCATAGCCTGCCTTGGCGGCTTCAAACAAACGACGCGGCTGATGGTCAATTAAAACGCTGAAATAATCAGCATTGCCTTCTGCCAGGCGTTCCAGAGCTTCCGTACCGCGGTCGCGGCTGTAATCTCGCAGGCCGGTAAGTTTTATGCCCTGCGGCAGCACAGCACTTTCATTTTCCAGCAGCGTAATGCCGTTTGCCCCTAAAATCCTGCGTATTTCCTTCATTTCGCCGTCAAGGTAATCGTGGTTGCCGTAAACAGCATAAGTTCCCAGCGGCGCATCAAATTTCAATGCTTCCAGCGAGCCGTTATCCAGCACATAGCTGAGCTTTTCGTCAACAATATCGCCGCCTATCAAAACCAGATCCGGCTTTTGGGCGTTTATGCGCTGCACAACGTCCTGCGCTGCGCCAAGGGCGTTAATATGCCCAAGGTGCAAATCCGTTACCAGCACTATTTTGGTATCGGCTTCAATATTTTTAGTGGCAGCTACAGTTTCCGTACGCACTATGGGGTTCATGGCTTTATAAATGCCAAAAATAATGGAAGCACTTATAACAACAAGCCCAATCACGGCCAGCGGTGTGCTGAAACGGTAATGCACGCCGAAAATTTTGGCCGGTATAATTAAAATACCGTTTAAAAGCATCAGCAAAAGGCTGTAAAAACCGAACAGAATCCATACATTGCCAATCCACGCCAGCGCGCGTGCAAGGGGCTCCGGGTGAACGATATAGCCGCTGTGGCTTACAAGGTAGCTTGCAGTGCAGCCAACTACGGCAAGCGGCCACAGCCATGACGTAAGCCCCGGAATAAGAGTGCGGTAATAAAACCATACGGCGATGCCCATGGCGGCCAGATACGAATACATAACAATCATAAAAAGGTTCATCGGCATTCTCCTTTATTGTTCGTTTTATATAATATATACTTTGGAGTGCACTTTAAGTCAAGTAAAAAATTTTTGAAAACCGCTTGACTTGAAGTTCACTACAACTGATATATTAATATTAGCCATAAAATTACGCTGTTTTAAAAGGAGTAATGCCTATGAAAAAATATCTTAAATACATTATTGTACTGGCGGTATTTTTGGCAGCAGGCTGCGCCGTATATACGGCACCTGCAACCGGGCAGGCCGAAAATTACGCCGATGCGGATAAAATAAGCTTTCTGCGCCAGCTGATTACCGCCGACGCTTCAACAAGCCGCACCATTATGTGGCAGGCTGATGAAAAGCTTGAAAACCCGGCGGCCGAATATAAAAACGCCGCAGGGCAAATAACAGCCGTGCCTGCTTCCGTGCAGGAGCTTAACACCGGCAGCGGCACCCTTTACGTTTACACCGCCGCGCTGACAGGGCTTGAACCCGGCAGCGCCTACGAATACCGCGCAGGCTACGAAGGCAGCCGCACCGGCTGGCACAAACTTCCGGCCGCGCAGCCGGACAGCTTTAAAGCGCTGATATTTCCCGATTCGCAGTCATCCGATTACAGCGGCTGGCGCAAGCTGGCACAAACTGCCTACAGCAAAAATGAAGACGCCGTCTTTTTTATCAACATGGGCGATTTGGTTGACAACGGCTACGATTTTTCGCAGTGGCGCGCCTGGTTTAACTCTGTTGCGCCAATGATTGAAAACATTCCGTTTGCGCCGGTAATGGGCAACCATGAAACCTACAATATGGACTGGCAGATTGCCCCGCCGACACCGTATTTAACGCTGTTTAACCTGCCGGAAAACGGCACCGATGCCAATAAAAACCAGTACTACAGCTTTGACTACGGCGATGTGCATTTTGTTGTGCTGAACACGCAGACCGACGAAATGGCAGACTTTAACCCCGATTTAATGCAGCAGCAGTTAAGCTGGCTGCGCAGCGACCTTGCCGGTACGCAGAGCAAATGGAAAATTGTGCTTATGCATAAAGACATTCTGCGTTATGCCTTTACCGACCGCCCCAACAATTTCGACCCGGCAAGCATTCAGTTTACACCCTGGGCGCAGCAGCTGATGCCCGTTTTTGAAGAATATAATGTAGACGCCGTGCTTACGGCGCACCTGCATACCTACCGCCGCCGCGTGCCGTTAAAAGACTTTAAGCCCGATAACACCGGCATTACCTACATTTTAACCGGCGTTGCCGGAAGCGTGCGCTACGCCAACCTGTGGCAGCGCAATACAGCGGACGCAGCCCTTGCGCCGCAGCCCGAGGACGCCAACTACATAACGCTCAGCAAAACTCCGCAAACATTAACCTTTAAGGCATTTTTGCCGGACGGCACCGAATTCGATACCGTAACCATCACCAAAGAGGGGGAATAATTTATGAAGGTTTTACTGCAAGGTGCAGCAATTCTTGCCGTTATTTACACCATTATCAACATCAGCGGGCGCGTAGCCGTATGCAGCGCCTATAAAATCCTGTCCGCTTAAAGCGCGGCTAATTTACACGAGGTGACCAGACATGAACATTGCAGAAGTAAGCAAAAAATTCGGCCTTACGGCCGACACGCTGCGCTATTACGAGCGCATTGGCCTGCTGCCGGCCATAGCGCGCAACAAAAGTGGCAACCGCGATTACAGCAGCATTGACTGCGAGCGCATAGAATTTATTAAATGTATGCGCGAAGCAGGGCTTTCCATTGAAGTGCTGACCCGTTATATGCACCTGTTTTTGGAAGGCGACAGCACCTTAAAAGAGCGCGAAGAACTTTTGATTGCAGAACGCGACAGGCTGGAAAACCGTTTGCAGCACATGCAGGAAACGCTGAGCCGCCTGAACCATAAAATTGAACTTTACGAACAGGGCGCATTCCGCAGCAACAACATGGGCTGCGAGTGCATTTAAAAGAAGTGATTTATTTTGTACAACCCTCAGCTTGAAACATTTATTACCGTTGCCGAAAGCGGCAGCTTTGCCAAAGCCGCCGACAAGCTTTATATTTCGCCTACCGCGGTTATCAAGCAAATCAATATTCTTGAAAGCAACCTTGATATAAAGCTGTTTAACCGCACGCACCGAGGCCTTACACTTACGGCGGCAGGCAAATCGCTTTACAGCGACGCCAGATACATTATCCGTTACTCGCACGAATCGCTGGAACGCGCCAAAAACGCCATGCAGAAAGAAAACGGCAACAACCTTTTAATGGCCGTGCCAACCTGGCGCGACGTGCATCCGCTGCTGAAAATAATTCCGGTAGACTGGGATTTTACCATGCCCTTCGGGCTTCTGCATTCGCCGCAGCCTGCGCCGCACGTGCAGAAATGCATTAATGCCATTACCAGAATTTACAAGGAAAACCGGGCATAACCATAGGGTTTAAGCTCACTGACAAACAGGGACTTCTTATGAAGCCCCTGTTTTTTTATAATATTGGTAAAGGATGGCTGGCAATGCCGCAACGTTCTGGCAGCGGCAGATAGATAAACAAAAAGCAATTGATTATGGAGGTTTTATTATGGTTTTAAAAATGCAGCTTAAAACTTGCAGCAATATAGCACAAAGCCCTGATGGGTTATGATGACAAAACTGATTGCCTTTGCCAAAAAATGGACACTGCCGCTTGCCATCTGGGTGGCTTACACCTACCTTTCGCCGGTAATTTCCATCGCGCCCAGCAGCTACATACTTTTTCAGAATATCGTCAACTCGTGGCAGCTGTGGCAAAGAGAAACCGGACGCCTGTAAAAAATAAGGAGAACAGACTATGCAATACAGAACTTTAGGAAAAGACTTAACCGTCAGTGCCGTCGGACTTGGCTGCATGGGCATGAGCCATGCTTACGGCGCTCCCGCGGATAAAAAAGAAATGACCGAGCTTTTAGCCCGCGCCGTGGATATGGGCTATACCTTTTTTGACACCGCCGAACTGTACGGCACGCCCGATAACCCGCACGACAACGAAGAACTGCTGGGGCCTGCCTTAAAGCCTTACCGCGATAAAATTGTACTTGCCACCAAGTTTGGCATTACCTTCGACTGAAATGACTCTGACGTAAACAAACCGGTTATTCCCGATTCGCGCCCCGAAAGCATCCGCAAAGCCGTTGAAGGTTCGCTGAAACGCCTGCAGACCGACCATATCGACCTTTACTACCAGCACCGTCAGGACCCTTCCGTTCCTGTGGAAGAAGTGGCAGGCGTAATAAGCAGGCTTATCGAAGAAGGCAAAATCACCCACTGGGGCCTTTCCGAAGTAACGGAAGACACAATCCGCCGCGCGCATAAAATCTGCCCGGTAACGGCCATTCAAAACCGTTACTCCATGATGTTCCGCAATTACGAAGCGCTTTTTGGCGTGCTGGAGGAATTAAACATCGGCCTTGTGGCTTTCAGCCCGCTGGCTAACGGCTTTTTAACCGCCAGATATACGGCGGAAAGCAAATTTGACCCCAAAGAAGATTACCGCAGCGCCATGCCGCAGTTTAAAAAAGAGGCCTTTGCGCAGAACGGAAACCTGCTGGCATTGCTTGAAGAAACCGCCAAAGGCAAAAACGCCGCGCCGGGGCAAATTTCACTGGCGTGGATGCTTAATAAAAAGCCTTACATTGTACCCATTCCCGGCACACGCAAATTAAACCGCCTTGCCGAAAACTTCGGCGCCGCAGATATTGTGCTGACCGCCGGAGAAGTTGCTGCCATTGACGAAGCGCTGGGCAATATGACAATGAGCAATGTGTTTGGCGGCACCCGCGTTATAAAACGTTAAAACAGGAGGAAGAACCATGGAATATGCAATTTTAAGCAACGGAATTAAAATGCCCATGCTGGGCTACGGCGTTTACCAGATACCGGAAGCGGATACCGAACGCTGCGTGCTGGATGCCATCAGCTGCGGCTACCGCTCCATTGATACCGCGCAGGCCTACCACAACGAAGAAGGCGTCGGCAATGCAATTGAAAAATCCGGCGTGCCGCGCGAAGAACTTTTTATTACCACCAAAATCTGGATTGCCAATGCCGGTTATGAAAAAGCCAAAGCCTCCATTGCCGAATCGCTGCGCAAACTTAAAACAAGCTACATTGACCTGCTCTTAATTCACCAGCCGTTCAGCGATTATTACGGCACCTGGCGCGCCATGGAAGAAGCCTATAAAAACGGGCAGCTGCGCGCTGTCGGCGTTGCCAATTTTTACCCCGACAGGCTGATTGACCTGTGCCAGTTTTCCGAAATTGCGCCGATGGTAAACCAGGTTGAAACCCATGTGTTCCAGCAGCAGCAAACCGCCCACGCCATTATGCAGAAATACGGCGTAACGCACCAGTCGTGGGGCCCGTTTGCCGAAGGGCGCAACGGCTTTTTTACCAACGGCGTTTTAAACGAAGTTGCCGCAAAGTACAATAAATCGGCAGCACAGGTTGCCCTGCGCTTTTTAATTCAGTGCGGCGTGGTTGTTATACCCAAATCCGTACACAAAGACCGCATGGTACAGAACTTTGATATTTTCGATTTTAAACTTTCCGATGACGATATGGCAAAAATCCGTGCGCTCGATACCGGCAGGAGCCTGTTTTTCTCTCATTATGACCCTGCCACGGTTGAATTTTTAACAAACATGGGCTAGCACGCTTAAACGGCAAAATTTAATCTGCCATAACTTAAACCGCCATAAAACAGCATAAAAAAACAGCGCCGGAACACACCGCCCGGCACTGCTTCTTTGCAGCCCTTCCGCACCGAAGGGCTGTTTTTTATAAGGTTTTAACGCCTTTCACTTCGTAGCCTGCGTCAACAACAGCTTTAACAAGCGCATCGTCGCTAACATCAGCGGCAAGCGTAACGGCTGCGTTTTTGTTCTCCAGCGAAACTTCAACGGCTTCCACGCCTTCAATGCCGCTTAAGGCTTTGTTTACATGTGCTACGCAGTGCTGGCACATCATGCCTTCAATATCAAGTACTTTTTTCATGGTATCAACCCTTTCTTTTTTGTTGGTGTTTAATATATCTACTGCCTCAACCCTGCATTCGTGCGCAGCAGCGCCGGGCGCATCCGCACCTGTACCTGCCGCATACACCGGGTTAAAAAACCTTAACCGCAGGGCATTGGTTACAACAAAAACGGAACTGAAGCTCATGGCCAGCGCGCCCAGCATGGGGCTGAGCTTAATGCCGAGCCACGGATAGAAAACGCCCGCCGCCACCGGAATACAGATGGCATTGTAAAACAGCGCCCAGAACAGGTTCTGCTTAATGTTGCGTATTACCGCGTGCCCAAGCTGAACAGCACCGGCAACATCCAGCAGGTCATTTTTCATCAGCACCAAATCTGCCGATTCAATGGCTATATCAGTACCGGCGCCAATGGCAATGCCAACATCGGCACGCGCCAGTGCAGGTGCGTCGTTAATGCCGTCGCCAACCATGGCAACTTTTTTGCCCTGCTGCTGCAAACGGCGTATTTCCGTTTCCTTATCCTGCGGCAAAACCTCTGCCACCACGCGGTCAGCGCCTACCTCTTTCTGTATGGCCTGCGCCGTGCGCGCGTTGTCGCCGGTAAGCATTACTACCTCCAGCCCCATGCGCTTCATTTCTTCTATGGCCGCGCGGCTTGTAGGTTTTACCCTGTCTGCGAGGGCAATAATGCCAAGCAGTATGCCGTCACGGGCAAAAAACAGCGGTGTTTTGCCTTCGGCCGCCAGTTTTTCTTCCAGCATTTTTACGTTATCATCATAAAGCCCGGCTTCTTCCAGCATTCTGCGGTTGCCGCCAAAACAGCCCTTGCCTTCCATTACGCCTTTAATGCCGCGCCCGGCCTGCTGCGCAAAGCCTGTTACCGGCGCAAGCTGCACGTTTTTTTGTTCCGCATATTTTACAATCGCCTGCGCCAGCGGATGTTCGGAATATTTTTCCAGCGACGCAGCCGTTTTAACAAGCTGCGCTTCACCGGCGCTGCTGCTGTATAAAACGTCCGTCACTCCGGGCTCGCCCTGCGTTATGGTGCCGGTTTTATCAAGCACTATGGTGTTAACTTCGTGCACCGTTTCCAACGCTTCCGCCGATTTAATCAAAACGCCGCTGGCCGCACCGCGCCCGGTGCCCACCATAATTGCCGTAGGCGTTGCCAGCCCCAGCGCGCACGGGCACGATATTACAAGCACGGCAATAGCGTTTGAGAGTGCAAACTCAAAGCTTTCGCCGAGCAAAAGCCATACTGCCGCCGTCATAAGCGCAATACCGATAACCGCCGGTACAAACACGCCGCTTACCTTGTCCGCCATTTTGGCAATAGGCGGTTTGGAACTTGTAGCGTCATCCACAAGCCGCACAATCTGCGCCAGCGTGGTATCTTCGCCAATCCTGTCGGCACGCATTTTAAAAAAGCCCGATTTTACAACCGTTGCCCCGGTAACCTTGCTGCCGGTTTCCTTTTCCACAGGAATGCTCTCGCCGGTAATTGCCGATTCGTCAACCGCTGCATGCCCTTCGGTTAAAACGCCGTCCACAGGCACACTCATGCCGCTGCGCACCACAAGAATATCGCCTTTTTCAACTTCTTCAACGGGTATTTCAAGCTCTGCTCCGTCACGCTCAACAACGGCTGTTTTCGGTGCCAAATCCATCAGTTTTGTAATAGCGTCGCTCGTTCTGCCTTTGGCACGCGCTTCCAGAAACTTGCCGAAGGTAATCAGCGTTAAAATCATACCGGCGGATTCAAAATACAAGTCCATCGAGAACCGGTGTACCAGTGCCAAATCGCCGTGCCCAAAGCCGTAAGCAATTTTATAAAGCGCGTACACGCCGTAAACAAGCGAAGCCGACGCACCAATGGCAATAAGGGAATCCATATTCGGCGAAGCCGCAAAAAGAGTTTTAAAACCGACGCGGAAAAACTTAAAATTAATAAACACTACCGGAATAACCAGCAATAAAAGCGTCAGCGAAAAAATCATCGCATTTTCCACGCCGAGGAAAATCTCCGGCAGCGGCCAGCCCATCATATGCCCCATGGAGATATACGAAAGCGGCACAGCAAACACCAGTGAAAGTTTCAGGCGTTTTTTTACCGCCTCATACTCCTGCCGCGCAATATCGTTTGCCGAAGCCTGCATTGATTTAGAGGCTTTGCCCTGCTGTGCAGCTTCTTTCAGCGATGCGCCGTACCCGGCTTCTGTAACGGCACCGATTATTTTCTGAGTATCGAGTGCCGTTTCATCATATTCAACCACCACGCTGTTTTTTAATAAATTAACGGCTATTTTATCCACGCCCGGCAGTCTGCCTACGGCTTTTTCCACGCGGGCGCTACAGGCGGCACAGGTCATGCCGGTAACGTTAAACTGTTCTTTTTTCATAGCGCTGCTCCTTATATAACACTTCATTGACGCTGTTTTTAATTCCTGTTATTATTATATTAAGACAATATCTTTTAATCAAGAATGCACTATTTGGTGATATAGTACCCAAAAAGATACTTAGGAGCATAATTATGGAAAAGAACATCAACGTAAACTGCCCCGTTGCCGCCACGCTGCACCTTATCGGCGGCAAATACAAAGCGCTTCTGCTTTGGCACTTATCGGGGCGCGTGCTGCGCTTTAACCAGCTACGCCAGCTTGTGCCGGAAGCAACACCCAAAATGCTTACGCAGCAGCTGCGCGAACTGGAACAGGACGGGCTTATTAACCGCAAGGTTTACCCCGTTGTGCCGCCTAAAGTGGAATATTCCCTTACAGCACTGGGCGAAAGCCTCTTTCCAATTCTTAAAGCCATGTACGAATGGGGCAGCGGTTTAATGCAGAGCCAGGGAAAATGCCCTTCGTGCAGTATGACGGCGCAGCCCGGCACCTGCCACTGCAAAGATTAAAAATTCAAAACGCAAATTAAAAGCAGGCATGCTGTCCGTTTAAACGGATAGTTTGCCTGCTTAATGTTTATATGCTATAATAATTTTCCGAGATAGACGAGTCGGTTCCTTCCGCAAAGGGAGGTGATGGCATGACTGTTTACAAATCATTATCTTTGATGATTGCTTTCGGAGCACTCGTTGCTGTTATCTGCTTATCTAAAAAGTAACAATACTTTAAGATAAAAAGAAACCGCATACTGGCGGTACGCGGCTTCCTTCTGAACTATAAATTCTAACAGGGAGAGCCGACGTTCCACCAATCGGCTGTCTCTTTCTTTATATTATACCAAACCAAAAACATTGTCAAATTACTTTTTACCATAACGCATACGGTATTCTGACGGCGCAAGCTGCATTACCTGCTTAAACGCCGCCGCGAATTTGCTTTGGCTGCCGTAACCTGCTGCCGCTGCAATTTCTGCCACACTGCTGCTGCCTGCAACCAAAAGCGCCGCCGCTTTCCTCATACGGTATTCCTTCATATACTGTGCCATCGGTTTGCCGTACACCATTTTAAATACTTTTTTCAAAACAGAAGCATTAATGGAATGTTCGCGGGCAAGCTGTTCAATGGTATAATGCTCCTGCCAGCTGCCGGTTATTTTGGCGTGAATCTTTTTTATAATTTCCATATAACGTTCCTCGCAGCTTTCGGCCGTTTTTAGATGCGGAACACCGTACACAGCCAAAAATAAAAGCATTTCCTGCGCTTTCAGTTTAAAATACGCCTGCCGGTATTCACTTTTTACGCGCGGCAAAAGCGCAAACATATCCGCAATTTCCGCAGCACCCGGCCAAACCGTAACTTCGCCGCCGCGGCAAAACTTTTCTGCCCATTCAGGCAAATCTACATCCGAAAGGTTTAACGTTTCAGCAAAGGGCTGCGCAGCCATATTTAAATCCACAAATAGTGCAATACCGCTGTAATGCCCCAAAGGCAAGGTTATGCCCGATACGGTGCAGCAGTCCATCATATGGAACGATACATCACCCTGGCCAAGATAAATGCTTCTGCCGCCCTGCATCACCCAGCCCATACGCCCGTTCAGGCAGTAATTAACCTGCATAACGCCGCTGACGGCAGGATGATAAAAATTCATGGTGCTGCCGTTTAATTCGGTTACTGCCAGCTTAAGCCCCGGCAGTACATTATAAAGCAGTATCTGCCCGCTGCCGTTTTCATTTTCAAACAGGTATTTTTCAGCGCTGCTGCTTTTGCCGCCAAACTTCCAAAACGGCAGTTTTTCCATCATACCGTTATCTTTTATATAATTCATCACCAACACCGCCTTTTAATCCCAAACGGATTTTTTCCTGTCCCAAACGGAACAATCTGCCTGTAAAAGCCTTGCGGCCGACAGGCGTTTATTTATAATAAATATATGAGCGATTGCTCAAGTATAAAATTATAAGCAGTATAAATTAAGGAGTGTATATCTATGAAAAAATCTGTTAAACTCATTGACCTTGACTGCGCCAACTGCGCCGCCAAAATTGAAGACGCCGTAAAAAAAATCGACGGCGTAACCAGCGCCAGCGTCAGCTTTATGGCACAAAAAATGACTTTGGAAGCGCCGGACGATAAATTCGCACAGGTGCTTGACGAAGCCGTTAAGCTCATCAACAAAATCGAGCCCGACGTTACCGTTAAAGCGTAAGGAGTTATACTATGAATTTTCAGCAGATTAGAAACGCAACGGCAATTATTACTTACGCAGGCAGCAGATTTTTGATTGACCCGCTGTTTGCGCCCAAAGATTATTTTGACCCCATCCCCGAATGCTTTACACCCGATAAACGCTGGCCGCTTGTTGAGCTGCCAATGCCTGAAGATGAAATAACCAGAAACCTTAATGCTGTTATTGTAACACATTCGCATATCGACCACATAGATGAATTTGCAGCCAAAGCCCTGCCAAAAGCCTTAAAAATTTTTGTTCAGGACGAATATGACGAAAACTTTATGCGTAAATTTGGCTTTACGGATGTGGAAATTTTAAAAGAAACAGGCACTGTTTTTAACGGCATAACACTTTATAAAACCGGATGTATCCACGGCAAACCGGATACAACAATGCCTTATTATAAAAAATTCGGTTTCCGTCCCGACGCTATGGGCGTTGTATTTAAAGCCGCCGGTGAAAAAACCGTTTATCTTGCAGGCGATACCATTTGGTGTGATTTTGTAAAAAATGCTGTTGATAAATTTGCACCGGAAATTATTATCGTCAACGCCGCGGCGGCGCAGCTTATACACAGCGGCCCGATTATTATGGGTACGGAAGATATTGCCGCACTGCGCGGCTATGCCCCCAATGCCGCAGTAATTGCCACCCATATGGATGCCGTTGGGCACGCAACCTTAAGCCGTGACGGCCTGCGTGCATTTATCACCGACAATAAACTTAACAAAGATTTTTATATTCCGGCAGACGGTGAAACGCTGGAGTTATAACATTTATTTAAATACATTAGTCAGGCTGCAATAAAACAAAAGTGCATTTTATTGCAGTCTTTTTGTAAGGAGATTTTAATATGACCAAAAAACAGAAAAAGCTTTTGCAGCGCATTACCGCCGCCGCAATTTTATTTGCCGCCGGTATGCTGCTGCCGCTGTTTGCAGAAGTTCCTGCTTATATTATATTCGCTTTGTTCGGCATAAGCTACATTATTATCGGCTGGGATATTATCTGGAAAGCCTTTTGCAATATCCGTCAGGGCGAAGCGTTTGACGAAAACTTTTTAATGACCGTTGCCACCGCCGGTGCTTTCGCGCTGGGCGAATATTCCGAAGGCGTTGCCGTTATGCTGTTTTACCAGATTGGCGAATGGTTCCAGAGCTATGCCGTTTCGCGCTCACGCCAGTCTATTACCGCGCTGATGGATATCCGCCCGAACTACGCCAATGTAGAACGAAACGGCGAACTGGTGCAGGTTGACCCCGACGAAGTTGCTGTCGGCGAAATTATTACCGTTAAACCGGGCGAGCGCGTACCTATCGACGGCGAAATCATCAGCGGGCGCAGCGCGCTCGATACCTCAGCCCTTACCGGCGAATCGCTGCCGCGCGAGGTTGAAGAAGGCATGGAAGTCATCAGCGGCTGCATTAACCAGACCGGCATATTAAAAATTAAAACAACCAAAGAGTTTGGAGAATCCACCGTTGCCAAAATTTTGGATTTGGTGGAAAACAGTAGCGAGAAAAAAGCCCGCAGCGAAAACTTCATCACCCGTTTTGCCAAATTCTACACCCCGATTGTTGTTTTTGCGGCGCTGCTGCTGGCTACCATTCCGCCCTATGTTTTAAACGAGCCGTTCTCCGGCTGGATTTACCGCGCACTGACCTTTCTCGTTATCAGCTGCCCGTGTGCGCTGGTTATATCCATTCCGCTCAGCTTCTTCGGCGGCATTGGCGGCGCTTCCAAATGCGGCGTGCTGGTTAAGGGCAGCAACTATTTAGAGGCGCTTGCCGATACGGAAACCGTTGTTTTTGATAAAACCGGCACCTTAACAAAAGGCTCCTTTGCCGTTACTTCCATTAAGCCGGTTGGCATGACTAAAGCAGAGCTGCTGGAGCTTGCCGCTTATGCGGAGGATTATTCCAACCATCCCATTTCCCTTTCCATTAAGCGCGCTTACGGTAAGGATATTAAGCACGGCATGGTTAAAAATATAGAAGAAATTGCCGGCCACGGCGTGCGCGCCGTTATAGGCGGGCAAACCGTACTGTGCGGCAACGGTAAACTTATGCAGCGAGAAAAAATTAACTACGCGCCCTGCACAGAAGCAGGCACGGTTATTTACACCGCCGTTGACGGTAAATTTGCCGGTTATATTTTAATCGAGGACGAAGTAAAAGCCGACGCTGCCGCCGCTATAAAAATGCTTAAAACCTGCGGTGTGCGTGAAACAGTTATGCTGACGGGCGACAGCGACGCAGTAGGGCAGAAAATTGCCAAACGCCTGGGGCTGGACCGCGCCTTTACGCAGCTTTTGCCGGCAGACAAGGTTGAACATGTAGAACGTCTGCTGGAAGGCCTGCACAAACGCACAAACCGCGGCAAGCTTGCCTTTGTTGGCGACGGTATTAACGATGCGCCGGTACTGGCACGTGCAGATGTAGGCATTGCCATGGGTGCTTTAGGCAGCGACGCCGCCATTGAGGCAGCGGACATCGTACTGATGACGGACGAACCTTCCAAAATCGCTTCCGCCATCAAAATTGCCCGCAAAACGCTGGGCATTGTGCGCCAGAATATTATCTTTGCCATTGGCATTAAAATTGCCGTGCTGGCGCTCGGCGCGCTGGGTTATGCTTCCATGTGGGCAGCGGTTTTCGCCGATGTCGGCGTATCCGTCATTGCCATTTTAAACGCCGTGCGTGCGCTGAACGTAAATAAATACAAAAAGGAACAGGCACGCGCAGCAGCTGTAAAAAGCAGCATCACCCCTGCCGCAGAAACCGCTGTTTAACAAAATTACACCCAAAACATTAATACCCCAAAAGCGTTATGCCTTTGGGGTATTTTGTGTTTTATGCTATCAGTCGATACTGATAAATTCGTACTGCGGGTTGCCCATTTTCAGTTCGCGCATGGCAACAAGCTGATGCAGCCCGTGGCGGCTTTCAATGCGCTCAACCAAATCGTGGCGGTCTTTTTCCGGCTGTGCGTAAACAAGGTCAATGCTGGCCTGATCAATCGCCAGAAGGTCGGTAGATGCCAGAATGCCGATATCCGGAATGGTCGGCTCTGCTGCTGCAACGCCTGCGCAGTCGCAGTCTACGGACATGCGGCGCATTACGTTAATAAACACAATGTGCTTGCCAAAATAATCAATGGTTGCTTTGGCGGATTCAGCCATGTTTTCCATCAGCATTTCTTTGGCTGGCCATGCGTTCCAGTCCTCCGGCAGCGGCTGGCCGTAAACGCCGTGTACCATTGCTTTGCCAATTTTGCCGTCAGCGCAGCCAATGGCAATGTTCTTCATGCTGCCGCCGTAGCCGCCCATGGCGTGGCCTTTAAAGTGGGTTAATACAATCATGGAATCGTAATTAACGATATGCCCGCCCATGGAAATTTCTTTAAAGTGCTTGCCCCCGCGTACCGGCAGCATAACGGTACCTTCTTCGTCCATAATGTCAACCGGGCAGAAATCCCAGCCGTTAAGGGCAATGGTAGCGCGGTGCTTTTCGGTAGTATCGCGCCCGCCTTCGTACAGGGCATTGGTTTCAACTATATTGCTGTTGGGCACATGTGCCTGAAAAGCCTTTACCATTTCGCGCGGCAGAATGTTCGGACCGTGCGGTTCGCCGGTATGCAGCTTAATTGCCACTTTGCCGTAAATGCCTTCGTTAATCATATCGTAAAGTTTAATAAGAGTATCAGCGTTGATGTTTTTGCTGAAATATACTTTGGCACGGCTGCCTGCGCCGCCGTTTGCGGAAACCTTTACGCTTCCTTCGCCTGCTGCAAACACGTTTCTTACCCCCTCAAGATTATACGCCGCAACACCGACAGCGGCAGTTCCGGCTGCTTTTAAAAAGTCGCGTCTTGTCATTTTTTTCATTTTGCATTCGCTCCTTTAGCCATAATTTTGCTGTCAGTTATATCCTACTACTTTAAGTTCAGTCCATGTCAAGCAAAATTTCAAGCGCTTGTAAAAGCCCCTACAAGGCTGTCAGTACGCGGGCGCAAAACCGTGTCATAGCTCATCAGCTGATAATCAGCCAGGCGTGCCATGTTCTGCAACGCCTCAATTTTTTGCAGCAGCACATCACGCGCCTGCGCCAGTATTTTTTTGCGCTGCTGGCAGGTCTGTTCACCCAGCCTGGCAAGGTTTATATAATCGGCAATGGCCTCCAGCGACATGCCAGCGCCTTTTAAAGTCTGAATGAAAGCAACCCACTCCACAAAATTTTCGTCATAATTGCGCACGCCGCCGCTGGTACGCGGTACGGCGGGTATAATGCCCATGCGCTCGTAATATCTTAATGTGTCTGCCGATACGCCGGTTCTTGCAGCAATCTCTTTAATAGTCATTTTCAGCCCCTCCTTACAATGTTCCCTGACGGATTTTATAAATAATATAGTCTATCAAATCCAGTGATTTTTGTTTGCTGTGTATTTCTTCCAGAAGGTCCAGGCGGTGCCTGCGCAGAATTTTTATCGGCCCGGCCGAGCCGCCCTCTGCCAGCAGCTTTAAAAAACGGCTGATACTGAAGGCATCAAGCCCGGTGCTGCTTAACGATGCAGCCAGTGCCTCCGTGCGCTGCTCATCTATATTAACCGGTTTTTTATTCATTATCATCACCCGCCTGCCTGCATTAGTTTTTTGTTGCTTTAATTATAAAACTCACCTTAAAGCTGCGTCCAATACTTGTATTTCATGATTTACCATGCCTGATAAACATAATTTGCTTGCAGGCACAGGCTACGCTATTTTATAATAAATATACAGGGTTTACAGGAGGGAACGCCATGGAAACAAGGCTTTTACGTTATTTTTTAACCGTTGCCCACGAAGAAAACATTACCCGCGCCGCCGAAGTGCTGCACATTACCCAGCCGACGCTCAGCCGCCAGCTGGTGCAGCTTGAAGAAGAAACCGGCGTAACGCTGTTTATCCGCGGCAAGCGCAAAATTACGCTGACGCCCGAAGGCATGCTGCTGCGCCGCCGTGCGGAAGAAATTTTATCGCTGGTAGACAAAACCGAAAAAGAACTTCTGCAGCAGGACGCGCTTGTGGAAGGCACTATTTCCATAGGCTGCGGCGAATTAAATTCCGTTAACCTGCTGGCGCAGATTATAAAAGACTTTAAAGCCCTTTACCCGAAAGTAAAATTCAACCTGCATACCGGCAATTCCGACCGGCTGAAAGAACAGCTTGAGCAGGGGCTGATTGACATTGCCCTGCTGCTGGAGCCCGTAAGCATTGAAAAATATGATTTTCTCCGCCTGCCGGTAAAAGAACGCTGGGGCGTAATTATGCCAACCGGCTGCGCGCTGGCCGCAAAAAAGAGCATTACTGCCCGCGATTTAACAGGCCTGCCGCTTATTACCGGCCGCCGCGCCACCATTAACAACGAACTTAACAACTGGATTGGCCGAGAGCTCAGGAATTTAAACATAGTGTTTACCACAGACCTTGCCGCCAACGCCATTTTAATGGTAACAAGCGGCCTTGCTTATCAGCTGACGCTGGAAAACCCCGTCCCCGCGCTGGACGGAACGCGCGTTACCTTCCGCCCGCTGGAACCTGAACTCAGCTTCGGCACGCTGCTTGCCTGGAAGCGTTATGCCCCCGGCAGCCCTGCCGCTGAAAAATTCATCAGCCATGCAAAATGCTTTTTAAGCATGAACCAATCTCAAAGATAAGCATTGGAATTTTTGCCTTTGCCTACATTATAATAAAAGCACCGGGAGCATTATGCCGGTGCTTTTGCTATTGACTTAAAGCGTACTTCAACTGTTAAACTAAAGGCAGGGAAAAATTATGCAGAACAACAGCAAACCTTCACACCTTTCTTTTGCGGCGCAGCGGGCAGCGGGCTATTTACTATGCTTTGCCCTTTTATACGCCCCGTTTGAACTGTACCGCCGCTTTTTGGAAAACGTTTTAAACGTGCAGCCGGCGTTTTTGCCGCATGCTTTCTGCCCGCGCATACCCACGGCAGAAATTTTTACCGGCGGATTTTTTGAACTCAACAATTTAATGCTGGTATCAACTTTGCTTTTCTGGCTTCTGTGCCTGCTGTTCGGCCCGTTTTTCTGCGGCAGGCTGTGCGTAGCCGGCTATTTTGCCGAAAGCCTCAGCCATCTGGTGCCGGAACGCTGGCAGATTGAATGGGAAAAATACGTGCCGGTGCCTTATATCCGCTTCGGCATGCTGCTTGGCTATATGCTGCTGCCGCTGTGGTACGGCTTTTACCCCTGCGCCTACTGCAACTTTTATCTGTTCGACAGCCTTGTAAGCGTCCTTTTCGGCGCGGCCATTTCCTTCACCGTGCCGCTTGCCGCAACAGGCTTTTTATACCTGGTGCTGTTTGGGCTGTTTACCAAAGGCGGGCGCGGCTATTGCCGCTTTATGTGCCCACAGGGAGCAATGCAGAGCCTGTTTTTCATCATCGGCAGCAAACTGGGCATAGCCTCCAAAATACAGGTTAACCGCGAAAAATGCGTAAAATGCCGTCTTTGCGTTAAAAACTGCCCCATGCGCGCCATGAGCCTTAAAAACGGCAGCATTAAAAATGACGTAAGCTTGTGCATAAAATGCGGCGTATGCCGGCATAACTGCCCCGTAAAAGCCATTACAACAGGAGGCGGCAGATTATGAAAAAGAATGCTTTAACAACGCCAAAAGATAAGCTTTTAAATTTAGCCGTTGGTGCCGGTATACCGTTTGGAACCGCTGCAAGCGGCGCTGCCGGAGGCTGCACGGGTATCTGCGGCAGCTGCGGCGGTACCTGCCTTGGCGGCTTCGCGCTGGCAGCCTGGCTCTGCGGCAGCGTGTATTTCAAGCGCCGCCATAAAAGTTTAACCGCTGACGGAAAACCACAATCCGTTCAGCCTTAAATAAAAAATTTAAAGGAGAGATGAATATGAAAAAATTTCTTTGTGCATTGATGATGGCCGTACTTGCTTTGGGCATAACCGCCTGCGGCGGAGCAGCGGAACAATCCGCACCGGCACCCGCCGCCAAAACGGAAACGGCGGCACCGGCAGCTGACGGCGGCAAAAAAATCCTCGTAGCCTACTTCAGCCATACCGGCAACACCGAAAAAGTAGCACAGCTTATCCAGAGCAAAACCGGCGCCGATATTTTCAAAATCGAAACCGCTACCCCGTATCCTTCCGTTTATCGCGAAACAACGGAACTTGCAAAGCAGGAAAAAGCTGATAACGCCCGCCCTGCACTGAAAAACAAAGTGGAAAACATGGCTCAGTACGACGTTGTTTTTGTAGGTTACCCCATCTGGTGGTACACCGCGCCGATGGCAGTAGCAACCTTTGCCGACAGCTATGATTTCAGCGGCAAAACCGTTATCACCTTCTGCACCAGCGGCGGCAGCCCCATCAGCGACAGCACACCCGACATTAACAAATGGTTTAAAGGCGCAAATGTTATTGAAGGCATCCGCGCTTACCCGGACAATACCGCAGCTACCGAAAAATGGCTGGCAGGCCTGAACCTGTAAAACCCCATAAAAAGTTAAACCTGCACTTTTAACGGTGCATAAAAAAATCTTCTTCCAGAAAAGGAAGAAGATTTTTATTTTATATTATTTGCGCAGCACAAGTTTAATAAACACTCTGCTGCCTTCATATAATAAAATCATCGGCACTGCCAGAAGCGTCTGCGTCACAACATCAGGGGTCGGCGTAATTACAGCCGCCAGAATAAACGAAGCAACCACCATATAGCGCCGCCCGCGCTTCAGCAAAGCAGAAGTTACCACACCCATCTGCGCCAGCACAATAAGCACCATGGGCAGGTTAAAAATAAAGCCGAAAGGCACAACCAGCATCAGGAAAAAGTCCAGATAGCTTTCTATCGAAAGCATCGGCGCAATATTGCCGCCTGCAAAGGTTGTAAAAAAGTGCAGCCCCTGCGGAAATACAAAAAAGTATGCAAAAGCAATGCCCGCCCAGAACAAAAGCACCGACGAAGGCACAAACAGCATCAGCGCCGAGCGTTCCCTGCCGGTTAGGGCCGGCACCAGAAACGCCCACAGTTCATAGAACAAAACCGGGGCCGCAAGCAGCACGCCGCAGGCAAGCGCTATTTTTATGTAAATAAAAAACGCTTCCGCCGGGCGCATATAATACAAATTGGTGGCAGGCGCCGTCAGCACTGCCACAATCTCATCAATATAAAAGCTGCTTACCAGCGTACCGGCGGCAAGCGCCGCCAGACTGTGCAGAATTCTGCGCCGCAGTTCGCCCAGATGTTCCGTTAAGGTCATTGCCTCATCATTGTTATCTAACGGACGGCCATTATCCATAGCTTGCGCCGTCACTTTTTGGCTTCCGCCCGTACAGTTTCCGCACCGGCAGACGCAGCGTCTTTGGTTTCCGCGGTTTCGGCAATTTCACCTGCTTTTTTAATTTCTGTTTCCGTGCTGTTTACAGCCTGCTTAAATTCCTTCATGCTTTTGCCAAGAGCAGAACCGATTTCCGGCAGCTTGCCGGGACCAAAAAAGATAAGCCCTATAACCAAAATAAGCAAAAGTTCGGGTAAGCCTAAACCAAACATAATAATTCCTCCTTGCAGCCGCTTTATTATAAGTTTTATGCTTTGCTACATATATAGTAACACTTGCAGCTAACTCTAAGTCAAGCCTTATTTAAAATTTAATCTCGGGCTAACCTTCGTTTTACTTATACTATACAAAGCGCCTTAATCAATGCTGATAAGTTCATAATTGGGGTTGCCCATTTTCAGTTCCTTCATGTAACTTAACTGGCGCAGGCCTTCGCGGCTTTCAATGCGCTCAATCAGGTCTTTGTTATCGCCGCCCGGCTTGTCATAAACCATGTCCACGCACGCCTGGTCAATGGCCAGCAAATCGGTGGAAGCCACCATACCGATATCGCCGATGGTCGGTTCTTCCGCATCAGGCCCGGCGCAGTCGCAGCACACGGACATACGGCGCATAACGTTAACATAAGCAATGCGTTTGCCGAAAAAGTCCGTTACGGCTTTGCCTGCTTCAACCATGTGTTCCATAAATGCGCCCCGCGGATGGAAAAATCGGCATTGTGCTGCATGGCCTTGCCTACTTTGGCATCGGCGCAGCCAATGGCGATGTTTTTAAGCGAACCACCGAAGCCGCCCGAAGCGTGCCCTTTAAAATGCGTCAGCACAATCATGCTGTCGTAAGTGGGCAGGCTTTTGCCGACGTACATTTCTTTAAAATGCTTGCCGCCGCGTACCGGCAGCTGCTGCAATGGTGCCGTTTTTAAGTTTTTCCGTTTCGCCAAGCAGTTTTTTGCCGTGGCTGTACAGGTATTTTCCGGGTTCAGTCAGCGTAAAGCGGCGCGTGCTGCGCACCAAAAGCTGTACCCCCAGTTCTTTTTCCAGCGACAATATCTGCTGAGATATTGCCGACTGCGATATAAAACATTCTTCGGCCGCTTCTGTAAAGCTGCCGGTGTCCACTACAGTTACGAAATATTTAATCTGCCTCAGCAGCATAAGCCGCCCCTCCTCTCTCAGGAACTGTATTTTTTATTGTAAAGTTTTAACTTTACTTTCAGTCAAGCCGTTACGCAAATTTTCATAAACTTTTCTTATTTTTGCTACAAAGCCATGCCTTGCCGCATAAAAGCATGTTTTTTAGTTATTTACTATCATATATAACAGAGTAAACTTAAAACAAATTGTATTTTTAATGCTATTTATAAGAAATTTTTATGAACATTTTTCAACAGCCCTTGACTTAGAGCCGTCTTCAACTTTTATAATAAAGGCGTAAAAACAAAATCCTGCCCAGGGCAGGCTAAAAAGGCAGGGATTATTATGAAAAAAACAGCCAGAATTTTGCTTGCGCTTTGCGCTTGCATGCTTATAGGAGGTAATGCCGCTATGGCACAGGACAGAATGGAAGAAAGCTCCGCCACCGTTAAAGCCCTTTACGGTACGGAAAATCCGTGCAGCATTAAAGGTGCGCCGGAACTTGGCGAGATTATACAGAAATTTATTTACAGCGATGTAAACAATCAGGTAAAAATGCCTTTGGCGCAAAAAGAGCTGCTGACGCTGGTGGTTTTAACTGCCAACAACACTCCGGAAGATATCGGTATTCACGTTAAAGGCGCGTTAAATGCCGGGGCAACGCCCGAAGAAATACGCGAAACCCTTTACCAGTGCACGCCTTATGTTGGTTTTGCACGCAGCAAGGCCGCGCTGATTGAAATGCAGATTGCTTTTGAAGAAGCAGGCGTAAAACTGCCGCTGGAAAACCAGGGCACAACTACCGACGCCGACCGCATTGCCAGAGGCGAACAAACGCAGGTTGACATATTCGGCGACCGTATGCGCGGTTTTGCAAATTCCGGCAAAGGCGACCAGGCGCACATTAACAACTGGCTCAGCGGCAACTGCTTTGGCGATTACTACACCCGCAAAGTGCTTGATTTAAAACAGCGCGAGCTGATTACCTTTACCGCAATTATCACGCTCGGCTGCTGCGACCCGCAGGCCAAAGCACATGTTAACGGCAACCTTGGCGTTGGCAACACCCGTCAGGATTTAATTGACGCCGTTACCGTGGCACTGCCTTATATCGGCTATCCGCGCACGCTCAACGCCATCAGCGCCATTAACGCCGTTGTACCGGCAGAATAAAAAAGTTTCCCCGTTCCGCAAATAAAAAAATCCGCCCGGAGGCGGAAATTTACGAAAGAGGAGCAAAACATATGAAAACTAAAAAACTTTTATTAGCATTATGCGCATTTATGATTATGGGAGGTAATGCCGTTATGGCACAGGAACAAACAATACCTGAAGAATTTGCAAAAGAAAATATTTTTGGGCTCGGCGAAAAAAACGTGGCTTACCAGCAGTATTTTATCGGCCAGAGCTATTTAAACCCGCTGACCAAAGAACGTGTGGGCACAGCCAATGTAACCTTTGAACCCGGCTGCCGCAACAACTGGCATATTCATCACAAAGGCGGGCAGATTTTACTGGTAACCGCAGGACGCGGCTACTACCAGGAATGGGGCAAACCCGCGCAGGAACTTAAACCCGGCGACGTTGTAAACATTGCGCCCGAAGTTAAACACTGGCACGGCGCCGCACCGGACAGCTGGTTCTCGCATCTGGCAGTCGAGGTTCCCGGCACGGAAACGTCCAACGAGTGGTGTGAACCGGTCACGGACGAAGCATATCCGAAGCTCTGATTGTTGACAGGAGGTTTTTTATGTCAAAAGCTCTCGTTGCCTGTTTTTCCGCAAGCGGCGTTACGGCAAAGCTTGCAAAGGCGCTGGCGTCCGCCACGGACGCGGATCTTTTTGAAATCAAGCCCGTCACACCCTGCACAAGCAAGGATCTCAACTGGATGGACAAAACCAGCCGGTCGACGATTGAAATGCAGGACAAGTCCTCCCGCCCCGAGATGGCGGAAACGCTTTCCTCCTGCGCGCAATACGATACCGTTTTCGTGGGCTTCCCCATCTGGTGGTATGAAGCGCCGCACATCATCGAGACGTTCCTGGAAAGCTGCGATTTAAGCGGCAAGACCGTCGTCCCCTTTGCCACATCCGGCGGAAGCTCGATGGGCAAAACTGCGAAAATTCTCGCTCCCAGCTGCCCCGGCGCAACGGTTCTGGACGGCAAGGTCCTGCGCGCATCCAGCT
>ENA-OURV01000162-OURV01000162.1-human-gut-metagenome-genome-assembly--contig:-NODE-162-length-56703-cov-8.019348_pt1 | contig 56703 bp, 53 predicted proteins | sample MGYA00242141_ERZ509072 | MGnify/ENA primary metagenome ERZ509072 (study PRJEB26280, sample SAMEA2338763) | human gut metagenome | biome: human gut; feature: human-associated habitat; material: faeces... | reverse complement strand
GGCAGCGACCTCACTCCCGCGCCCACGCCCTCCCGCGCCCCGGCCGACGCCTCATATTTTGACGACGCGCTGTTTATAGGCGATTCCCGCACATCGGGGCTGGAAAGCTACGGTACCCTTAAAAACGCCGATTATTTCTGCTTTGTGGGCATGAGCGTATACAACATCCGCCAGCGCGAGGCCAATGTAAAGGGGCTTGGCAAAATGACCTTTGATAATTTTATAAAGCGTAAGCAGTATAAAAAAATATATATAATGCTGGGCTTCAACGAGATCGGCTATCCCAAAAAGAAAACCGTTACCCGCTATAAGGAGCTTATCGACAGCATACGCGCCCTTCAGCCCGATGCAATATTCTATGTTCAGGCAAATCTTCTTGTCACGGAGCAATGCTCCAAAACCGATAAATATTCGCACAACCCCGACATACTGGAGCTGAACTCCATGCTCTCCGAGCTTGCGGACAACAAAAAGATATTCTATATCGATATAAACGAGCTTTTCGGCGACGGCAAGGGCAACCTCAGAAACGAGCTTACCGGCGACGGCACCCATGTCTATGCCAAGTACTACCGCGACTGGTGCGACTGGCTTATATCCAAGGCGGTATAGCCGTTCTCCCTTTTTAACCGTCTTTTGACCCGTCAGCTTTTTTACCGTCGGCTTGATTTATCCAAACAAAAAAGCGCGGTGCAGGCTTATTTCGCCTGCACCGCGCTTTTTCTTTTGCGCCCCGCCTATTTCGCGCCTTTTTTAATGCTTTTTCAGTATTCCTTACGCGCTATGTTATGCACAAGAGGCACAAGCAATACCAGCGCCCCCGCTATCCACGCTCCGGGGTCCGCAAGGCACAGTGCGCAAAACGCCCCCAATGATGCCGAAGAATCTATCGCCGCGCCGTTTACTGCGGCCGGCAAAAACGCGCATATCGCAACGCGGGCTATCAGCTCCGCTATTCCCGCACCCAGCACAAAGCCCGCTCTGCCCACGCCCTGCACCGCGCTGCGTATCACTATAAGAAAGCCCAGAATACAATACAGGCCGAAATCTATATACACATAGGCGTTTCCGAAGGCAATCGATGCCTGCGATACCTTCTCGCTGCTCATAAAAATATACTGATACGCGCCGTCTATCGAAAGCAGCAGCCCGCAGACAAGGCAGGCGGCGTATATTATCATCATAATAATAAGAGATTGCAGCGTGCCCCGGCGTATGTTTTCATAGTCCCCCTTGCCGTAATTCTGCGCGTTGAAGCCCAGCATTGCCGCACCCAGCCCGTTAAAGAAGGACATAAGAAAGTTTATCAGCTTGCCGGCGGCGCCGAAGCCGTTCTGCGCCGGAGTACCCGCCGCCATGATTCCCGACGGCTCCAGGTCAAACAGCACAACTCCCCCCTGCATTACGATTATGCCCACTGCCAGAATGGAAAACTGAAGCCCCAGCGGTATCCCCTGCTTAAGGTGCGCCGTCAGCACGCGCAGGCCGCTGCGGAAATCCTCCCTCGACAGGCGCATCTCCCGATATTTGGCAAAGGTATAGACAAAGCACCCCGCCACGCTCAGCGCCTGAGTAAGCACCGTTGCAGCCGCCGCTCCCGCAGGCCCCATCCCGAACACCGTAAGAAACAGTATATCAAGCCCCACATTCAGCGCGGTGGAGATAACAAGAAACACAAGCGGCGTTACGGAATCGCCGTATGCCCGCAGTATTCCGCATATAAAATTAAAGCCCATCTGCATTATAATGCCCAGGAATATTATAAAGCAGTAGGTATATGCCGCGTCATACACCTCTTTGTTGGCCTGCGTAACATTTATTATCCCCAGCATCCACGGCAGCACCGCTACGGATATAACGGTAAGCAGCAGCGATATTATCACCGAAAGATATATCTGCGCCGCAAGGGACTGCCGCACCCCCTTTGCATCCCCGCGCCCCACGCACCCCGCCGTTATAACGCTGAAGCCCGCAGTGCAGCCAAAGGCAAACTGCAAAAAAATAAAGGTAAGCGGAAAAGTATCGTTTACCCCCGCCACCTGCTGTGCGCTAAGCACCTGCCCGCATATTATCGCATCGGTAAGCACATATACCTGCTGCAAAAAATACGAAAGCATTATGGGCGCGCCGTAGCGCATTATCACCCGCCACGGCTTGCCCGAGGTCAGATCCACCGGACGCATCATATTGCGCAGAAATGAAGCAATGCCTGTTTTCATGTGTCCTTCGGTTCTCCCGATTCCCCGCTTTGTTTATATTCTTTGTTTCCGTCGTTTTCCGCCGCCCCGTTTTCGGGCTTTTTATGCTCTTTTTTCCTGCCGTGCAGAAGGGGCGACAGCCGCTTGTATATCAAAAAGGTGATTATAACGCTTATGAGCTCCTTGCAGAAGGTAAAAGGAGTGTTAAAGCGCAGTATCGCATCCGTCAGATCCCTTACGCTCGGATCTATCGCCCGATACATGCTGAGTATCGCCTCCGGGCTCATTATTTTTTCGTATATGGGATATACAATAAAGCAGTTGGACAGTATGCTCAGCCCCGCCGCCGCTGCCGCGCCCAGCAGCGCGCTCCACAGTGCGCTTGCACGGTCATGACGGTATTTATATACAATGCCCGCCGGCAGCACGAACGCCGCGCTTATTATAAAATTCGAAAGCTCTCCCACTCCCCCCGTCATGGAGCCCAGCAGGCTCACGAGGTTTTTCACAAGGCACACCGTCACTCCGCTCAGCGGCCCCATGGAATAGGCGGCAAGCAGCGCCGGAAGATCGGAAAAATCCAGCGAAATAAACGAAGGCATAAAGGGCAGCGTCAGCTTGGGAAAATACATAAGTATGGCCCCCAGTGCCGACAGCACCGCCGTTACCGCCAATCGCCGCAGCTTACCGCCCCCGTCGGTTTTGCATGCGTGCCCGCATTTTGCCCTGCTCCCGTTCCTCCCGCCGCCGTTTACGCAAACCGCGTCTTTGCAGACCGCGTCTTTGCAGTCGGTGTCTTTGCAATTCGTTTCATTGCTGTTCATATCGGCCTCTTATAAAGATATGTTTTGGACTTAAAAAACCCGGCATGAAAATATGCAGGGTTCTTTAACATATCCTCTCTCATCCGGACTTTACCGTCGGCATCGGAATTTCACCGATTCGGCGCTTTGATAAAGCGTTAGTGGGCTGTACCACCGGTAGGGAATTTCACCCGACCCTGAAGAATCCTTATTAACTTATCTTCCGGCAAATTATATTCCGCTTTTTTGTTTTTGTCAAAGAAATGCGCCCGATTTTGCTCATATTCCGCGCACTTTTTACGGTGCACGCCGCCTTACCTTCCAAACCGGCTTTTTGCCGCCGATTTATGCAGAAAAAACAAAAAACGGTATTGAATGCCCTGCCCCTCTGTGATATACTTAACTGTAACGGCATCTGCCGAAAAACAGGAGGAATGTTATGAAGCGAAAAGGCAAAAAAAGCGAGCTGTTCCTTGATTGCGGCAGCGGCGATATTCTCTATTCCCTCGATGACAAAACCGTAACGGACCTTCAGGGCAATTATATGCTTCGCATAGATAAAAACACCGTAATGGATCTTAACTCCGGCGCCTTTCGCACGGTGGTTCCCGCCGAGCCGCGCTTTGGCTCTGACGATGACGATGACCCTTTCCGAAATAACTAAGCCCCCGCACAGGACAGCTGTTGTAATTCGGGAATACCTCTTGATTCAGGGACCTTTTTCCGTCAAAAACAAACGCAAAAGTTCCCTGTGCAATAACGAAACGGCAGGTGATTTTTATTAAAGAACAAATAATCGCACGGCTTGGGGAAATCGAAAAAGAAAACAATGTCCGAATTCTGCTTGCCGTGGAATCGGGCAGCCGTGCATGGGGCTTTGCCTCGCCCGACAGCGATTACGATGTCCGCTTTATTTATGTACGGCCCGAAACCGATTATCTCAGGCTGGAGAAAAAGCGCGATGTCATTGAGCTTCCCATAAACGATGTGCTGGATATAAACGGCTGGGATCTTCAAAAAACCCTTCGGCTGCTGTACCGCTCCAATCCCACGCTCTTTGAATGGTTTTCCTCTCCCATCGTCTACACGGAAACACCGTTTGCCGTCCGCTTCCGCACTCTTATGACCGAGTACTTTTCGCAGAAAAAAAGCCTGTACCACTATCTCAGCATGGCGGAGGGAAACCTGCGGAAGTATCTCACCGGCGATACCGTGCGGGCAAAAAAGTATTTTTATGTATTAAGGCCGGTGCTTGCCTGCCGCTGGGTGCTGAACCGACGCACCCCGCCTCCGATGAGGTTTTCCGAGCTTGCCCGGGCAGAGTTGCCCGCCGAGCTTGCAGGGCAGGTGCAGCGCCTGCTTGAGCTTAAGATGAATTCCCCCGAAATAAGGGAAATTCCGCGAATTGACGCCCTTAATGACTTTTTAACCTCCCAAATCGCCGCCGTCAGGGAGGATATCGGTTCCGTAACAGACGAGCGCAGCGGCAGCTGGGAGGAGCTGGACAGGCTGTTTCTGTCCGCACTGCGGTAATTAAAAAAAGTGCGTAAGTCCGAACCGGACTTACGCACTTTTTGCTGCTCGTTGTGTTTATTATAGCATAAAAAACATATTTTTTCAAGCCGTTTTTGCCGGCTCGGAGCGGCCGTGCAAGCCGCGCCCTCAGCCTTTCTCTCCGGCTTATTTGCTTATAAGCTCTTCGCCCGTTTCCAGCGCCTGACGGTTTACGCCCATAAGATGCTGCTTGTTTTTAAGGGTGTAGGAAAGGCTGGTCATAACATCGTCAATGCTCACAGCCCCCGTAGCCGCTATAAAAGCGCCCAGCATAACATTTCCCGCCACCTTGGAATTGCCCAGCTTTGCGGCAATTTCATTGCAGGGAATATAATACGCCTTTACATCGCTGCGGCTCACCTTTATGTCTATCAGCGAGGAATTTACAAATATCATTCCTCCCGGCACAACGCTTTTTTCAAATTTCTCAAGCGACGGCCGGTTCATTGCCATAAGGCAGCTGGCATCGGTCACAATGGGCGCCACCACCGGCTCATCCGATATAATAACCGAGCAATTGGCGCTGCCTCCGCGCATTTCCGGCCCGTAGCTGGGCAGCCAGGAAACCTCCTTGTTCTCCAGCAGCCCCGCGCGCACAAGCAGCTGTCCCATGGAAAGCACGCCCTGTCCGCCGAAGCCCGCAATTATCAGTTCATGCGTCATTTTTCCTGCGCCCCCTTGTCCTTGTATACTCCCAGCGGATAGTACGGTATCATCTTTTCCCTCACCCACTCAAGAGCCTCGTTGGGCGCCATGCCCCAGTTCGTGGGGCAGGAGGAAAGCACCTCCACCAGTGTAAAGCCCTTGCCCTCAAGCTGATATTCAAAGGCCTTCTTTATGCACTTTTTGGCGTTTATCACATTTTTAACGCAGTCCACCGAAACGCGCGCAATATAATATGCGCCGTCCAGCGTGGAAAGCATCTCACACACCTTTACCGGGTATCCGCAATGGTTCACATCCCGTCCGTAGGGCGAGGTGGTGGTAACCTGTCCCGGCAGCGTGGTGGGAGCCATCTGTCCGCCCGTCATGCCGTAAATGGCGTTGTTTACAAATATGGTGGTAAACTTTTCACCGCGCGTGCAGGCATGAACTATTTCCGCCGTGCCTATGGAGGCAAGGTCGCCGTCGCCCTGATAGGTAAACACGCAGCGGTCAGGCAGCGACCGCTTTATGCCCGTAGCCACGCTGGGTGCGCGTCCGTGCGAAGCCTCGTGCATGTCGCAGTTGAAATAATTGTATGCAAACACCGCGCAGCCCACCGGCGCAACGCCTATCGTCCTGTCCTCCACGCCCAATTCCTCTATGACCTCGGCAACAAGGCGGTGAATTATACCGTGAGTGCAGCCGGGGCAGTAGTGCAGCGGAGCATCCGTAAGCATTTTTGTTTTACTGAATACCACAGCCATCAGTCCTTACCTCCTTTGAGCGTCTTTTCGGCAGCCTCCATTATCTCGCGCCAGGAGGGCACCATGCCGCCCACGCGTCCGTAGAAATCCACCGGCACCCTGCCGTTTACGGCCAGGCGCACATCCTCCACCATCTGGCCGCAGCTCATCTCTACGGTAAGCATGCATTTTGCATGTCCGCAGGCCTTGGCAAAGTATTCGCTCGGGAAGGGCCACAGCGTTATGGGGCGCAGCAAACCGGCCTTTATGCCGCGGGCGCGCAGCTCCTTTATGGATTTTTTCGCAATGCGCGCCGTTGTGCCGTAGGCGGCGATTATAATATCGGCGTCCTCCGTCATATACTCCTCGCAGCGGGTTTCGTTTGCAGCTATTGTCTCATACTTGCGCTGGAGCCGCAGGTTCACCTGCTCCAGCTCCGCCGGGTCGATATACAGGGAGTTGATTATCCTCCTGCCCTGTCCGAAGCGGCCGGTAGCCGCCCACGGCTTTTCCTCAAACTCGGTCTTTTCCGGCGGCATTACCACCGGCTCCATCATCTGCCCTATCATGCCGTCGCCCAGTATCAGCACCGGGTTTCTGTATTTGTCCGCAAGGTCAAAGGCCTGATAGGTAAAATCCACCGCCTCCTGAACGGAATCCGGCGCCAGCACCAAAAGACGGTAATCGCCGTGTCCGCCGCCCTTTGTACACTGGAAATAATCGCTCTGCGCCGGTTGTATTCCGCCAAGACCGGGGCCGCCGCGCACAATGTTTACAATAACGCAGGGCAGCTCTGCACAGGCAATGTAGGATATGCCCTCCTGCTTAAGGGAGATTCCCGGGCTTGAGGAGCTCGTCATCACCCTTGCTCCGCTTCCCGCGGCTCCGTATACCATATTGATCGCAGAAACCTCGCTCTCGGCCTGCAAAAAGCAGCCGCCCACCTGGGGCATGCGCCGGCTCATGTATTCCGGAATCTGGTTCTGCGGCGTTATCGGATAGCCGAAAAACTGCCGGCAGCCGGCAAGAACCGCCGCCTCGGCAATGGCCTCCGCGCCTTTCATTAAATGCTTTTCCATACTACCTCTCCTTATTTCCTGTTATACCGCTACTTTTCTACCGTAATAACGCAATCGGGGCACATACGCGCGCACGATGCACAGCCTATGCAGGCAGCCTCATCGGTAAGCACCGCGTAATTATATCCCTTGGCGTTAATGGCGTCGGATAATGCAATTATATGCTTGGGGCAGGCCGTCACACATAGCGAGCATCCCTTGCATATCTCCTTCAGGAAGGTTACCTTTGCCAAAAAAATCGCCCCTCTCATGGTATAATACCTTATTTCAAATATTATAGGGTCCTCGGCGTTTTTCGTCAAACGAAAACATATAAAAAAGCCTCCGTGCAAAAACGAATCTTTGCACGAAGGCTCCGTCGCCGCCGCTGCGGCAGTATAATTTTTATCGTGATCTATTTTGCATACTCCACGGTGCGGGTTTCCCTCACCACATTCACCTTTATCTGTCCCGGATATACCATCTCGTCCTCTATGCGTTTTGCTATATCCTTGGCCACTATCACGGCTCCCTCCTCGGAAACCATGTCCGGCTTTATGATTATGCGTATCTCTCTGCCCGCCTGAATGGCGAAGCATTTTTCCACTCCCGGGAACGAATTTGCGATCTCTTCGAGTTTCTCAAGGCGTTTAAGATAATTGCTGAGGGTCTCTCTGCGCGCGCCGGGACGGGCTCCCGACACGGCATCGGCCGCCTGTACCAGTACGGCTTCCATGGTCTCCGGCTCCACATCGTTGTGGTGCGCGGCTATGCAGTGGATAACGGCGGGGCTTTCGCGGTATTTCTTTGCAAGCTCCACGCCTATCTGAATGTGCGTACCCTCCACCTCGTGGTCTACGCTCTTGCCGATATCATGCAGCAGACCGGCACGCTTTGCAATGGTGGCATCCAGTCCCAGCTCTCCCGCCAGCAGCCCCGCAATGTGAGCCACCTCCAGGGAGTGCTTAAGCACATTCTGACCGTAGCTGGTGCGGTATTTCAGCCGTCCCAGCAGCTTTACAAGCTCCGGATGCATGTTGTGAATGCCCACATCGAATATGGCGGATTCGCCCGCCTCCTTGATCTGCACATCCACCTCCTTGCGCACCTTTTCCACCATATCCTCAATGCGCGCCGGATGAATCCGTCCGTCCACAATAAGCCTTTCAAGGGCAATGCGCGCAATATCTCTGCGTATGGGGTCGAAGCTGGAAAGTATAACCGCCTCGGGAGTATCGTCTATTATCAGCTCCACGCCGGTCGCCGTCTCCAGCGCCTTTATGTTGCGTCCCTCGCGTCCGATAATGCGGCCCTTCATCTCATCATTGGGCAGCGACACCACCGATACCGTGCTCTCCGCCACATGATCCGCGGCGCAGCGCTGTATGGCAAGGGTGATTATGTTGCGTGCCTTCTGCTCACCCTCCTGCTTTGCCTTCTGCTCTATATCGCGCACCAATACCGCGGCATCCCTGCGCGCGTCGTTTTCAATGGCCGCAATAAGCTCGTTTTTGGCCTCCTCGCTTGTAAGGGAAGCCACGCGTTCCAGCTCCGCCACCCGCTTTTTGGACAGCTCCTCCGCCGCAGCAAGCTGCTCCGTCAGCTCCTTCTCCCTGCGCGCGCAGTTATCCTCCCGGGCATCCAGAGCATAGAATTTTTTCTCCAGCTGCTCTTCCCGTGCAATAAATCTTTTCTCGTTTTTAGAAACCTCTGCCCGTCTTTCCTTGCACTCTCTGTCGCACTCGCTCCTGAGACGATGGATCTCGTCCTTTGCCTCGGATATGCGTTCCTTTGACAGCAGCTCCGCACGGTTTTTTGCTTCTTCCACTATCCTTGCAGCGGTTTCCTCAGCGCGTCCTATGCGCTTTTCCGTCGCGTTCTTGCGGTAAAAATACCCGGCCAGAATGCCGATAATAAGGCAAGGCACACCCGCTATGACGGCCCATACGAAATCAGGCACGAATAACACCTCACTTTCTCAAAAAATAATTATATAATACCTATGAATTTATTGAATATAATTCTATATAAGCCTTCTAACAATTCATATATACAGTATATTCTTATAGATTATATCCCATCGGCGGTCAAATGTCAATATGCATAAATCAAAAACCCGTACAATGCCTTCGCAAAACAGGGCGGCAAGACCCCGTTTTGCCGTCCTTTGCGCACAGCTCTCTGCACAGTTTCGCCCTTTTTCCCCCGTTTTCCGTAATTTTTCGCCTTACCGTCTCTGCACTCCGTTATGCTTATTAAACCGCCCTCAATGTTCACTTTGTGCGATAAAAGGTTAATACCGTGCATTGAAACGCGGACGATGCGAATTTATAATATACCCGAAAAGACCCTTAACCCGACTCCTTTATACGAAAAGATACGGAGGATAGCGCAAAATGAAAATTTCCGATTATACCGCACAGAACCCCGTCTGCACCTTCTGCGAGCTTATGCTCTGCGGCACGGACCAATTCGGGCGCAGCTTTGCGCCGGTGCCCGCGCTCAATAAAAAAAGCGTGGGTATGTTCTATTTCCTTTGGCTGGGCAGCGAAGAGCGCATGAGCGGCAAATACAACATCACCCGTCTGCTTAAGGAATGCCCCGATGAGCTTTGGGATACCAACGGCACGCCCAACAGCCCGGTAAACACCTTCCATTACTGGAACGAGCCGCTTTTCGGCTACTACCGCAGCGACGACAAATGGGTCATTGCCAAGCATATGGAAATGCTATTCCTTGCCGGAGTGGATTTCCTCTACCTTGACGCCACTAACGCCCTGCCCTATCCGGATGCCAGCCGAGCCCTCTTTGAGGTGCTGAACGCCATGTACGATAAGGGCATCCCCGCCCCCAAAGCGGCCTACTATACAAACTCCCACTCCATACAAACCGCAAAGCAGGTGTATGAGCTTTTTTACAAAAACCCGGAATACGACCGCGTGTGGTACCGTCCCGACGGCGTGCATCCCCTTATAATAGGCAATTTCACTCCCGAAAGCGATGCCGCCGAGGCGGCTCTGCGCTCCGATTCCTATAAGCCGGAGCCCCTGCCCGAGGAAATGCGCGCCTTCTTCGACCTTCGCGTTTCCCAGTGGCCCAATGAGCCTTATAAAAAGGACGGCTTCCCGTGGATGGAATGGATATATCCCCAGCCCGTGCACACCCAGCCCGACGGCACCGGAATAATGAATGTTTCCCTTGCCCAGCATCCGCAGCTGCCCTTCAGTGATTCCATCCTGAACCGCTCCCTGAACATGGGACGGGGCTACGATTTTGAAAAAAAGCAAAACATAAAGGAAAATATGCGCCTTGGCACCAATGCCCAAAGTCAGTGGGATAATGTGCTTGCCCGCGGGGACGAGGTAAGCACGGTAACCGTGACCGGCTTTAACGAATGGATAGCCATAAAGCTCATTCTGGACGGCCGCGTGGGCTTTGTGGACACCGCGGACGAGGAATTCTCCCGCGATATCGAGCCGCCCAAGGGCGACGGCTACCAGGATGCCTTCTACCTCCAGCTGTGCGACAACATCCGCCGCTTCAAGGGAATAAAGGGGGATATGCCAAAGCCCGCGCTTAAATCGCTGCCCCTTGCCCCCGACCCGGCTGCATGGGAGGGCTGCGCCGTGTACGCCTCCGCCGCTTTGGGACTTGCCCGCTCCTCGGCGGGCGTTGGTCAAAACCTGCGCTATGAGCAGCCCGCCCCCCGCAACAAAATAAAAAGCGTAAGGGCGGCAAACGACAAAGGCAGCGTGCAGTTCCTTATAGAATGCGAAAACGCCCTTCGGGAATGCGCAAGTGCGGATTTCATGAACCTGTATATCGGCTGCGGCACCCCGTCCCTCAAGGGCTGGGAGGGCTACTCCTTTGCCGCTTCTCCTTGTGAAAACGCACTGTACCGCCTTGATGAAAAGGGCGCGCGCACCCGTATCGGGGATATTCAAAGCGAAATACGGGATAACTGCATAACTCTCACCGTTTCCCTTGCGGATATAGGCGCTCCTGCTGACGGCATATATTTCAAGGTTACCGACGGCTTTAACGGCACGGACATAATGGATACCTACACTCAGGGCTCCTGCCTGCCCATGGGCCGCCTCAGCCTTTGGTATCCTCTGGGGTAAGCGGGACGGGTGCAAGACGGATGCAAACGGAAAAACCCAATCCTTTATAATTAAAAAGATAAGTGCAGGAAAACCCGGCGTACACATAGCGTGCGACGGGTTTTAATAATTACGGAAATTTGCGCGAAAAACGCGAAATACATTCAGCGGAAGCGGCGGATATTTTCAAGCGGACAGCCCCAATAGGTGGCGCTTACAAAGTAGCCGTCGTATATTTCACAGCTTTGCCAGGGAGAAAATTCCGGCTCCTCGGCATTGAGCATAACATGAGCCTGCACGGCGGGCATGCTGCCCTGAACGGTGATAAAGCGCTTTTCCCCGGTGGTTTTGTTTACGATCATATCGGCTACTATTACCACATGCCCGGGAAAGCCGGGCACTATAAACAGGTCGCTTATGGAGAGATCGGCATATTCCACCTTGTCAAGATCGTATTTGAAAAGGGAGGCGGTATTGGCATAGAGGAAGGTCTGCTGAAGATACAGGTTGTATACCCGCCGGGAATCCCCCGTCCAGTAATCGCCCTGAGTTTTCCAGCCCGTTACGGCATCGTTGGGGCGATAGCCCTGCATATAGTGCTCAAAATCACATACAAAGCCGTTATTGAAGGTAAAACGAAGCTTGTCATACTGCTTTGTGGAATAGAGCCAGTCGGCATACAGGTGTATGACGGTATCGGCGCACTGCTCGTAGCGCTGGGGCATGGGACGGTCAAGCACGGCGGCGTGGGCGGGGTTATCGTTGGGCTTGCCGTCCCAGTAAAGCAACGGCTTGCCGTCTGCCTTGAGCGGAAGCTCGCGCAGATATTCCGCAAAGCTGCCCTGAGCCGTTTCGACGCGCTCCCAGCCCTTCGGTACGGCGAAGCGCGTGCGAATAGTGCTTCCGGCAGGGTTCACAAGATTGTTGAAGGAGCCGGCAGGGGTGACGGCAGGAGTGGCTATGACGCTGGGGGCAGGGGAAATATAGGGCTTTTTGCCGGCTGACGGCGAGGAGGTTATTACCGGAAGCCCGGAAGACAGGGAAGGTACCGGGGCTGTCGGCGTAACGGCGGGCGTCGAAGACGGACCGGCGCCGGCGGAACTGCCGGGGCGGGATCCGAATGCAAGCAGAATTGTCGTGCCTGCAAGCGTCAGACATATAAATGTAATAAAAAGGATTCTGCGTGCATGCTTGCGCTTGAGTTTTTGCAATCTTTGCGCTCGGTTGGTATTTACTGTCATATGCTGCCTCCGGATCATAAACTTTGTAACAGTAATTATACAGTACAATGCGTACAGAGTCTAAGCGGAATGTGTCAGAAAAGTAAAATACGACAAAGCTTGTGCATTTTCGCGGCACGGATTATTATTTTGTGAGCAGTTTCATCTGTTCCGGGCTTAGGGCGCATAAGGAAATGCTGCTTACCGGTTTGTTACTGTATACCAGAAGGTATACGGTGCGGTTTTCCAAATAAATGCTTTTGCAGGCCAGCAGTGAATAGTGTTTCGGCGTAACGACGCCTGCGCATACGGGAAGCCGGAAGTCTGCTTTTTGATTTAGAACCTCCGGTATATCGCGGTGATCGGACAGACGGGCTTGTTCGTCTCCCAGAGCGTTCGCAAATGCGGCCAGAGAATGCCGGATGACAGAGGAATAATCGGTTATTTTTTCGTCAGGATCGTCCAGCGTTATAACATAAGGCTGCAATGTGTTATAGTCCAGCATTAAGCTTATTCCGAATTCCCAATAAGCCCCCTTAAGCTTGGTAAAGGCGTGACAGTGGCAGTGCAAAAGCTTAAAGCCGGTTCCTGCACTTTTGCTGCGCATGACAAGAAGCTCGGTATAATCGGAAAGACTGAAACCGTTCATGGACAGCCCCAAGGCCTCCAGTGTCGGCTGCAGTACGGACTCGGCTATATTCCCTGCGGCATCGCGTATGTTCTGCGAGGTTTCTTCCGATACTTCCGATTTGACAAAATCAAAGGTTACATCGGGATTTATTGCTGAATCAAACCACAGCCCGCAGCGCTCGGCGTATGACGGAAAAAGGTCGGAGGCTGTGACGGCGGGAAGGGTGAGAAGCGATGCGGGGGCGGTGATGCCGCGAACGGAAAGCAGGCACGCACAGGCGGTGATAACGGTGGCTGCCGCTATGGCCGCAGCGGAGAAAACGGCTTTATACTGTTTCTTCATTTTGCAGCTCCTTTTGCTTTGGAATTCGTTTAAGGGTAAAGGAAACGGTGGTGCCCTCGCCTAAAACGCTTTGAAATTCAAGACCGGAGCCGTGCAGCACCGCTATGCGCTGCGCCAGCGCCAGCCCCAGCCCTGCGCCGTGCTGGGCGCGGGCGCGGGATTTATCCACCATATAAAAGGCTTCGGTTATACGGCTGAGCTCCTCGGGAGGAATACCGCGTCCGAAATCCTGGATGCTGATGCGGTATCTGTCGCCCTGAACAATGCCGCGCAGTATTATTTTTCCGCCGTTTTCCGAAGCCTTGCGGGCGTTGTCCAATAGATTCATTACAAGGGTGGTAAGCAGATCACGCTCGCCCTCCACACGGGCTGCCGCTGCGTGAAACTCCAAGGTAAGCTCGGCGGTGGAAAGCATGGGACGCACGGTTATGGCTATGTGCTGAAGCAGTTTTCCGGCAGGAAGCGGACGAAGGGGAAAATCCTGTTTTTCCAGCACTATCATATCCATAAGCTTTAGAGAAAGAGACTCAAGACGCTTGCCCTCGCTGAAAATATACGAAGCGGCGGTAAAGGCGTCCTCGCCGTCCAGCTCGGCGGAGCGCATCAGATCGGCATAGCCGATAATTGCGGTAAGCGGAGTTTTAAGCTCGTGGGAAAAATTTGCGACAAAATCCTTCTGTGCCTGAGCGGCGCGGCGGGTCTGTATGACATTATCGTTTATTGCCTGCATCATGGAATTGAACTGTTCGCACAGAGGACCGCGGGAAACGCGCACGGTATAATCACCCTGTGCTGCTGCATCCATGGCGGCGGCAAGACGGCGCCGTGAAAGAGCGCGGGGCAGGATAACGGCGGTGCCGGCTGCGGCGCAGAGCAGAAATGCAAGCAAGGTTATAAGCAGGGTATATCGGGCAAAGCTGTCTGCACGAAAGGCAAGAGCGGAATAGCAGCAGGTGAGCAAAACGGCATAGGGGGTGCGGCTTATAACGGTGATGTAATCGCCGGATGAGTAAAGCAGCGGACCGCTTTGGGCATCTGACGGATTAAAGCCGTCGGGAAGCAGGGAATACGGAAAATCGTCGGAGGGCATTTTGCTTTCGCGGCTGTCGGGGTTTTCGGTATTGTTTTTTGCCGAAGCGTCCGCCCGCACGGAAGAAAGATCGGTTATGCTTCCGCGGCATATAATATTGCCGCTTGTATCAAAAAGCGTGTATGTATCCGAAAAAACGGAGGCCAGCTCCTCGCCGGACGGGGGAGCGCCGTATACCTCCAGCTGTGTTCTGCACAGCCCCTCTACGCGCGCTGCCGCCGAGTCATGCAGGGAGCGGGCAGCAACTTGCGCCAAGCGGCTGCAGTATTCAAGCTCGGCGCGGAAGCAAAGGGAAGCCGCAACGGCAACGCCGCAGCAGATAAGGCATGTTATAATACAGGCGGCAACAATTCTGCGCAGCATTTATTCACCTCCGTGAGGATCAAAGCGGTATCCCACCTTATATACGGTGATGATTTTTTTATTCCAGTCAAGCTTGCGGCGCAGGCGCTGAATGTGGGAATCCAGAGTGCGCGTCTCCCCTATATAATCGTAGCCCCATACTCTGTCAAAAAGGGTTTCGCGAAACAGGGCGATGCCGGGGTTGCGTACAAGCAGCAGAAGCAGATCGTATTCCTTAACGGTCATGTCCACGGGATATCCGCCCTTTGTCACGGTGCGGGCAACCGTATCAAGGGTAACATCGCCGAAGCTGATTACGGTGGCGGTTTTTTTATAGCGGCGAAGAACCACTTCTACGCGGGCCAAAAGCTCCACAATTTCAAAGGGCTTGACGATATAGTCCTCCGCCCCCAGCTTAAGCCCCTTTACCCGTTCATTCAGATCGCCTTTTGCGGTAAGAAAAATAACCGGAATTTCGAGGGGCCGGATATACTCTATAAGCTCGTAGCCGTTGATTTTGGGAAGCATTATATCAAGCAGAATAAGGTCGTAGACATTTTTCGAGATTAAATCGGCAGCCTGTTCGCCGTCAAAGGCACAGTCGCAGTTGTAGCCGCTGCGCTTGAGATTCATTTTAATAAGGCCGGAGATGGCCGGTTCGTCCTCGACAATAAGTATGCGTATCATGTTGCTTCCCCCCGTGGTTAAAGTGCCGCAGCCAGCGACTGTGCATATATATTATAACAAAAATTCGTAGGAAATGTAAAATAATCGGGGCGGAGAACAAAAAATATGAAATTATATATTGTTCGTGTAGGTGCTGCGGCATTGCCGGGTATAAAATACGGAATTATCGATAAATAAATATGAAATTTATGAATTTTTCTTTAAGACAGCGAAAAAGCTGTTGATTTTGTTCGGGAAACATCGTATTATATAAGTGGACAACAATGGGCTGCGGGTCTGCGGTCAAAGGTTGTTTCAAAGGCAAACAGTTATCAATATGTTCATTCGTTTATTCAGGCGAATGGGTAAAGGAAAGAGGTATATCCAAATGGTTGAAATCGATCTGAAGCAGTACGGTATTACCGGCGTTACCGAAATTGTGCGCAATCCTTCTTATGAAATGCTCTTTAAGGAAGAGACGAAGCCCGGTCTTACCGGATACGAAAAGGGTCAGGAAAGCGAGCTGGGAGCCGTTAATGTCATGACCGGCATTTATACCGGCCGTTCCCCCAAGGACAAGTATATCGTTGTTGATAAGAACTCCGAGAACACCGTGTGGTGGACCTCCGACGAATATAAGAACGATAACCATCCCATGAGCGAAAAAACATGGGAAGCGGTAAAGGACATTGCAAAGAAAGAGCTGTGCAACAAGCGGCTGTTTGTTGTGGATGCCTTCTGCGGCGCCAATAAGGACACCCGTATGGCTATCCGCTTTATTGTGGAGGTAGCATGGCAGGCGCACTTTGTAACTAATATGTTCATAAAGCCCACTCAGGAGGAGCTGGAAAACTTCAAGCCGGACTTCGTGGTTTACAACGCCTCCAAGGCTAAGGTTGCGAACTATAAGGAGCTGGGTCTTAACTCCGAAACCTGCGTTGCCTTTAATATCACCTCCCGCGAGCAGGTTATAATCAACACATGGTATGGCGGCGAGATGAAAAAAGGCATGTTTTCCATGATGAACTACTATCTGCCCCTTAAGGGCATAGCCTCCATGCACTGCTCTGCCAACACCGATATGAACGGCGAAAACACCGCGATATTCTTCGGGCTTTCCGGAACCGGCAAAACCACGCTGTCCACCGACCCCAAGCGTTTGCTTATCGGCGACGACGAGCACGGCTGGGATGATAACGGCGTGTTCAACTTTGAGGGCGGCTGCTATGCCAAGGTCATAAACCTTGACAAAGAGTCCGAGCCCGATATCTACAACGCCATCAAACGCGACGCATTGCTTGAGAATGTCACCCTTGATGAAAACGGCAAGATCGATTTTGCGGATAAGTCGGTTACCGAGAACACCCGCGTATCCTATCCCATAAATCACATCAAGAACATCGTTCGCCCCGTTTCCTCCGCTCCTGCGGCAAAGAATGTAATATTCCTTTCCGCCGATGCTTTCGGCGTGCTGCCGCCCGTATCCATACTTACGCCGGAGCAGACTAAGTACTACTTCCTTTCCGGCTTTACCGCAAAGCTTGCGGGCACCGAGCGCGGAATAACCGAGCCCACTCCCACCTTCTCCGCCTGCTTCGGACAGGCCTTCCTGGAGCTGCATCCCACAAAGTATGCGGAAGAGCTGGTTAAAAGAATGGAAAAGAGCGGCGCAAAGGCGTATCTTGTAAATACCGGCTGGAACGGCACCGGCAAGCGCATTTCCATCAAGGATACCCGCGGCATTATAGATGCCATTCTCAGCGGCGCTATTCTTACTGCGCCCACCAAGAAGATACCGTATTTCGACTTTGAGGTTCCCACCGAGCTTCCGGGCGTGGATTCCGGAATTCTGGATCCCCGCGACACCTACGCCGATCCGTCCCAGTGGGAGGAAAAGGCAAAGGATCTGGCTTCGCGCTTTGTGAAGAATTTTGTAAAGTACGAGGGCAACGAAGCGGGCAAGGCGCTTGTAGCTGCCGGCCCCAAGGTGAAATAATTCATTTTACGGCAAAACAAAAAATAAAGACGGTGCCAAACCATATTTTATAGTTAAAGGCAGTTTGGACATCAGGTCTGTACGGTGCAGCCCGTTTGGGCTGCGCCGTTTTTATTATACCAGGACACTTGCACCGGTTAAAACAGCAGGAGCAGCCGGTATACGGCAAACGATACCGCATAGGCCGTAAGGGTTTGGAACAGGGCGGCGGCAGCGGCAAAGGCTGCCGAGCCCAGCTCCTTTTTCATGGCGGAGCAGGCGGCTATGCACGGCGAGTAAAGCAGGCAGAACACCATAAAGGAAACGGAGGAGGCGGGGGTAAAGCAGCCGGAAATAATTGCGGGCAGCGCCTCCGGCGCACCGGCGGCATATACTACCGTAAGGCAGGAAATTACGGATTCCTTGGCGGCAATGCCGGATAAAAGGCTTACGGCCGCCTGCCATGTTCCAAAGCCCAAGGGCGCAAGCAGCGGCGCAATAAGCGCGCCGGCGCGGGCAAGAAGGCTCTCTGCGGGATCGGCGGCGGGAACAAAGGCGGGCGTAAAGGCGTTCAGTGTCCATATTATTACGGAAAGACAGGCGATAAGCGTTCCGGTGCGCAGGATAAAGCTGCGGCATTTCTGCCACAGATGCAGAAACAGGGTGCGGATATCAGGGATGCGGTACGGCGGCAGCTCCAAAAGAAACGGCGCGCTGCCCCCGCGCAGCACGGTTTTGCGCAGGATTGCACCGTAGATTACTGCGGCAGCAACGCCCAAAATATATATCCCTGCACTTACAAAGCCGCCGGAGAGCGGAAAGAAGGTACCGGCAAATAATGCATATATGGGCATTCGTGCACAACAGCTCATAAATGGGGCAAGCAGCACGGTGGCCGTCTTTTCCTGCTGCGAGGAGGCGGTGCGCGCGGCGAAAACAGCGGGAACGGTGCAGCCAAAGCCCATGAGCATGGGTATAAACGCTTTCCCGCTCATGCCGATACCGCGCATCGGACCGTCCGCAAGGAAAGCAGCCCGCGCCATAAGGCCGCTGTCCTCAAGCAGCGTAAGGAAAAGATACAATAAAGAAAGCTGGGGAAGAAAGGCAAGCACCGCGCTTACGCCGCCCAGCAGCCCTTGTGAAACAAGGCGGCACAGCCATACCGGAGCGTTCATGCCGTTCAGGGCGGCGGAGATCAGCCCCGCAAGATGTATATTCACGGCGGTTGACAAAAGCTCGCCAAGATATCGGCCCGGAGTGCCGAAAACAATAAAAAACACGCTGAGCAGCACGGCCAAAAGCAGAGGGAACGCCCAAAAACGGTTAAGTACAAGGCGGTCGAGACGGTCGGTAAGAGGCTCCGAGGGGTCTCCGTTAAAATAGCGCTTTATCAAAAGCCCGATATACTCATATCGATCGTGGGCAAGGGCGGCAAAGCTGTCGCCGTAAACGGAAGCAAGAGAGGAAATAAAGCTCAAAAGCTCACGGCGCACTCTGCCGTCTTCGGGGAGGGCGGCGGTATCGCCGCAGGAGGACAGAATATCGGAGGCAAACGCGGGCGCATTATTCGGGCAGAAGGAGCCGGAAATGCGCAGCACCTCCCGAACGGAGGGCAGTGCGCGTATAAGATTTTCGGTTTTCGGCGTTTTGCCCATGCAGAGGAAAAGCTGCCCCTTCAGCTCCTCAAGCCCGGTTTTTTTCTTTGCGGAAATCGGCAGAGCAACGACGCCCAGCTCCTGCGCAAGATCTGCATAGTCTATATGAACTCCGCGCTTTTCCAGCTCGTCGGACATGTTTACGGCAATAAGCACCGGAAGGTGCAGCTCACAAAGCTGAAGAGTTAAATAAAGGCTTTTTTCCGGGCAGGTGCCGTCCAGAATGTTGATTATAACATCGGGCGGCTGCTGATCAAGATAGCTTTTTGTGATTTTTTCCTCGATAGAGTAGGGATAGAGCGAATAAATGCCGGGCAGGTCGATAAGACGGACGGTTTCACCGTTTGCGGAAAATATCCCCTCCTTTTTTTCCACCGTAACTCCGGCCCAGTTGCCCACATATTGCTGCTGACCCGTAAGAGCGTTGAAAAGGGCGGTTTTACCGCAGTTCGGATTGCCGATAAGAGCGGCTGTAATCATAAAATATCCTCCTGATTTTCGCTGCTGTCCTTAATAGCTGAACCCAAGGCGGGATGCGCGGGCGCCGCATCCGAAATACTATTGCGGCTTTACAAGAACGGAGGCCGCATAGCCGTGCCTTACGGCAAGGCGGTATCCGCGCACCTTTATAAGCACCGGCCCGCCAAAGGGCGCGCGGCGCAGCATGCGTATATGCGTGCCGGGAGTCAGCCCGAGCTCACATAGCCTGTGCCCGGTGCCGTCGCTTTTTTTAATGGGCAGCACGGTGCCCTCTTGCCCGGAGCGGAGCGCGCAAAGGCTGATTGCGCCGGATTTTATCGTCATATATTTTTTCTCCTTTTTTATTCTCTTAATGTTATTCGGGTTGAGACAGCGGCAATATAACTGTTGCTAATTGAATAATGCGGTTGTATAATCATATAAAACGGAGGAGGAAAATATGTATCCTGTTATACTGCCGGATGATGTAAAATGCAAATGGAGCTATTCCGATGTGTTCAACGGAACATCGCGTCTGGTAAAGGCGTATACGCATGAAAACTTTCATATGCTCATGCACTGCCACGATTTTTACGAGCTTAATATTGTGCTTTGCGGCAGCGGAATGCACTATTTCGGAAACAGCAGGAGGGCATTTCTGCCGGGCGATGTGTTTGTTATACCTCCGGGCAGCAGGCACGGCTATTATCCGAGCCGGCCGGAGGAAAGGGTGGATATTTTTCACATTCTGCTTCATGAAAATTTCTTTATCCGTTACAGGGCCGAATTGTCCGGGCTGCAGGGGTATGTGCTGCTTTTTACGCTGGAGCCTACGCTGCGAAGCCTGGACAGAAGCCAAAGATACAGCCTCAGACTGGGCGAACGCCTTGAGGAAATAAGGCCGTTTATGGATAAAATGGGGGCGCTTTATTATAACGACTACGCCGAGGCGGATGTTATGCTCAATGCATCGGCGCTGTATATAATTGCATGGCTGTGCGGTATATGCAGGAATAACGATGCCCAAAAGCAGGAGCTGCAGGTGCTTAGCGACTGCATAAAGGCCGTTGACGCAGCGGAGCCGGGAAGCCTGACGGCGGAAATGCTGGCAAAGGCGGCATCGGTTTCAAGGTCGACACTTTTCCGCAGCTTTCGCAGGGGGCTGGGGATGACACCCGGAGATTATATAAGGCTTTGCAGGCTGGACGATGCCGCTCTCAGGCTGCGCTCCGGCGAGGAAAGAATAGCGGATATTGCGCAGAGCTGCGGCTTTTTCGACAGCTCGCACTTTATAAAGGCGTTTTCCGAGCATTTCGGAATCACGCCGGCACGGTACAGGCGGGCGGCGCGGGATAATGAAAATCAATGAAAACGGCGCAAAAGAATTTTAGATATTGACAATTGAAAATTTTATGATAAATTATATATGAAAACGATTTCAGGCGGTGAGATGAGTGGTTACAATCAAGGATATTGCCCGGGAAGCGGGGGTGTCAGTGACTTCGGTATCACGGTTTTTCAATAACCGTCGGCTGCTCAGCGCGGAAAGCTGCTCAAGAATAGAGGCCGTGGTCGAAAAGTACGGCTACACGCCCAATTCAATGGGGCGCAGCCTGCGTTTGGCACGGTCCGGCAAGGTGCTTGTGCTGCTGCCCACGATGGAAAACCCCATGTATCTCAAAATCTTATCCGCCATTGAAAACGAATGCTATCAGTACGGGCTTACCGTGCTTGCCTGCGATACTCATGACGACAGCTTTAAGGAAAAGCATTTGCTGGCAATGCTCACAAATCACTATGCCGACGGCGCAATACTGTTTTCCTCCGCGCTTGCCAGTCAGGAGCTCAGCGCTGCGGCAAAGCGTCTGCCATTGGTGCTTTGCTGCGAGCAGCGGGAGGATGCGGCGATAAGCAGCGTGTCCATAGACGACCGCGCGGCGGCGTTTGAGGCGGTGGAATACCTTATACGCAAGGGACACAGCAGGATTGCCATGGCCTCCGGCAGGGAAAACTACGGCTCTACGGCACTGCGTGAGCAGGGCTATGCCGAGGCGCTTAAAAAATACGGGCTGAATGTGCGCAAGGATTATATCCTGCGCGGAGATTACGGCTATCGCAGCGGTATGGCGGCGGCGCAGAAGGTTTTCGGCATGGAGCCCATGCCCAGCGCGCTGTTCTGCGTTTCGGACGCGGTGGCGGTGGGCGCGGCAAGAATAGCGGTGCTGGAAAAAAAGAGCCTGAGCATTATCGGCTTTGACAACACATCCATAACCGGCATGTTTCTTCCCGGCATTACAAGCGTTGCCCAGCCGCGGGCGGAAATGGGAAAGGCTGCGGTGGAATTGCTGATGGCAAGAATGGAAAACATAAAGCAGCCTCCGCAGAAGCGCTTTTTGCAGCACAGCCTTGTGGTGCGCGAAAGCACCGAGGACATGCAGCAGGAGTATTTCCGGGCATTTTCCGCAGAGGAATAATTAATTTAATTTAACCGTATAGAATCCCTTCGGGGTTTTATAATAAAAAGAATTTTACGAGGTGAAACTTATGGCAAAGATTAAAGCAGGCATTATCGGCTGCGGCGGTATCGGAACAGGCAAGCATCTGCCCGCGCTCAAGGCGCTCAGTGACAGAGTTGAGGTTGTAGGATTCTGCGATATAATTGAAGAGCGTGCGCAGAAGGCCTGCAAGGAGTTTGGCGCAGAGGGTGCCAAGGTGTATACCGATTATAAGGAAATGCTTAAGGACGAGAGCATTCAGACCATTCATGTCTGCACCCCTAACCGTTCTCACAGCTTTATTTCCATTGACGCCATGAAGGCAGGCAAGCATGTTATCTGCGAAAAGCCCATGGCAAAAACCTATGCCGAGGCCAAGGCAATGCTGGACTGCTCCAAAGAGACCGGCCGCATTCTTACCATCGGCTATCAGAACAGATATACCAAGGAATCAATGTATGTAAAGCGTTTCTGCGAGTCCGGAGAAATGGGCGATATCTACTATGCAAAGGCTCACGCCATTCGCCGCAGAGGCGTTCCCACATGGGGCGTTTTCCTCAATGAATACGAGCAGGGCGGCGGTCCGCTTATCGATATCGGAACCCATGCGCTGGATCTTACGCTTTGGTGCATGAACAACTACAAGCCCAAGGCAGTGCTGGGCACCACCTTCAAAAAGCTGGGCGATCAGAAGGAAACCGGCAACCCGTGGGGCGATTGGGATCAGTCTCAGTTCACTGTTGAGGATTCCGCCTTCGGCCTTATCGTAATGCAGAACGGAGCCACCATTCAGCTGGAGAGCAGCTGGGCGCTCAACACCTTGGATATCGACGAGGCTAAAACCTCTCTGTGCGGCACGAAAGCCGGTATTGATATGAGGGACGGCGTTCGCATAAACGGCGTTAAGCTGGGCAAGATGTACACCATGAAGCCCGACCTTTTCGGCGCAGGCGTTGCCTTCTTTGATGCTGCGGGCGGAGAGAATCCTTCCGTAACCGAGCTCGGTCTGTTCCTTAATGCGGTCGAGGGCAAGGGCGAGCTTGTTACAAAGCCGGAACAGGCGCTGGTGGTAACTCAGCTGCTTGAGGCTATTTACACCTCTGCCAAGACCGGAAAGGCCGTATACTTTGATTAATCAAACGCTGTAATGCCGCCCCGTTTCGCGCAGATAAAGCGCGAAACGGGGCCGCACGGCACAGGCGGCAAACGCTGCTTTTGCCCGTGCGGCATCTGCGGTAAAAAATCAGGAGGTTGCAGTTATGAATATAGTTATCTATAACGAAGGTATTCACGACAAAGAGGAATTCATCAAAAAGGTTTATCCCGAGGGCCTTCACGGTCAGCTTAAGCATATTCTGGATGACGGCAGCAACAATATTACGGTGGTTACGCTGGACAATGTAAACGATATCACAGAGGAGCTGCTTGCAAAAACCGATGTTATGCTGTGGTGGGGCCATATAGCCCATCATATGGTGCCGGACGAGGTTTCAAACCGTGTTGCCCAGGCCGTGCAGAAGGGAATGGGGTTTATTGCCCTGCATTCGGCTCATATGAGCAAGCCCTTCCGTCAGCTTATGGGAACATCGTGCACCCTTAAATGGAGAGACGACGATTCCGAGCGCCTGTGGGTAACGGCACCGTCGCACCCGATAGCGGAGGGTCTGCCCGAGCATTTTGAGCTGCCTCAGGAAGAAATGTACGGCGAATTCTTTGATATTCCCAAGCCAGACGATGTGGTGTTCATGGGTTGGTTTACCGGCGGCGAGCTGTTCCGCAGCGGCGTCACCTTTAACCGCGGTCTTGGCCGTGTGTTCTATTTCCAGCCCGGGCATGAGGCGTTCCCCACCTATTTCAACGAGAATGTGGAAAAGATAATCCGCAACGCTGTTAAGTGGGCGGCGCCGACAAAGCGTCTTGAGAGACTGGATTGCCCCTGCTATCAGAAGCTTGAGGCCGTAAAATAACAAAAGTGCCGATAAGCGCCGGGCGGGCAGCGAGTATGCTGTCTGCCGGTGCATACGGCTGTATGCTGCACCGCGCATATGAAAACGAAAGGAAGGTGTAAAACATGAAATTAGGAGTACTTACCGTTGCACTGGGAGATCAGCCCTTTGACAAGGCGCTGGATTTTCTGGAGGAACAGGGCGTAGAAATGATAGAAGTGGGCTGCGGCGGACATCCGGGAACAGCGCACTGCGACCCCGAAATACTGCTGCACGATGATGAGGCGCTGAAGAAATTCCGCAATACCGTGGAAAAGCACCATATGGAAATATCCGCACTCAGCGTGCACTGCAATACCATTCATCCCAACAAGGAAATTGCGGCCAAGGCCGATTATGACACCCATCGCGCCGTGCTGATGGCGGAGAAGCTGGGCATACACCAAATAAACACTTTTTCCGGCTGCGCCGGCGATTGCAGCGAAAGCAAATATCCCAACTGGGTAACCTGCGCATGGCCCGATGATTATACCGAAATACTCAAGTATCAGTGGAATGAGTGCCTCATTCCTTATTGGCGCAGCTTTGTACCCTTTGCAAAGGAACACGGCGTAAACAAGATAGCCTTTGAGCCGCATCCCGGCTTTATGGTGTACAATCCCGAAACCGTGCTGAAGATTCGTGAGGCGGTCGGTCCGGAGATAGGCGCAAACCTTGATCCCAGCCATCTTATTTGGCAGGGAATAGACCCTGTGGAGGCAATAAAAGCCCTTAAGGGAGCAATATTCCACTTCCATGCCAAGGATACCAGACTGAATCAGCGCAATATCGCCGTAAACGGCGTGCTGGATACCAAGCCGTACAGCGATGAGATGGGGCGCTCATGGATATTCCGCACCATAGGCTACGGAAACGGCGAATCCTACTGGAGGGACATTATAAGCGCACTGAGGCTTGTGGGCTATGACCATGCCGTAAGCATTGAGCATGAGGACAGCCTTATGAGCAGCCCGGAGGGGCTGAAGAAGGCCATTGCGTTCCTTAAGGATATCATTATCCGGGAGCCTGCGGGCGAGATGTTCTGGGCATAACCGGCCCCGTGCTTCAGCGCCGGAAAAACCCGCTTGAAAGTTAATAACGAAAGGAAAAACCTTTATGCATAATATATGTGTTGTCGGTTACGGCGGAATGGGCGGTTGGCATGTGTTTTATATAACGCATGACCTTACCGATGTCCTGCACCTTTCCGGCATTGTGGACATCCGTCCCGAGCGCGAGGAGGAAGCGCGCAAAAACGGCATTCATGTTTACGATTCCTTTGAGCAGATGCTGGAGGATCCTTCGGTGGATATCGTGCTGCTTGCCATTCCCAACAATCTGCACAGACCCTATGCCGAGCGCGCTATGAGAGCCGGAAAAAATGTTATCTGCGAAAAGCCGGCTACCTTGAGCGCACAGGAATTCCGTGAGCTTATGGCCATTTCAAAGGAAACCGGAAAAACGCTTACGGTGCACCAGAACAGACGGTGGGATCGCGATTACCGCATGGTAAAGGAAGTCTACGATCAAAAGCCGATAGGCGATATCTATATGCTGGAAAGCCGCGTGCAGGGCTCGCGTCAGGTGCTTAACGGCTGGCGCGGAGCAAAGGAAAACGGCGGCGGTATGGTATACGATTGGGGCGTGCACCTGATCGATCAGTACCTTGATATGATAGACAGCCCCGTAACCCAGGTGTATGCGCAGCTGTTCAGCTTGTATACCGATGAGGTGGATGACAACTTCAAGGCAATGCTGCGTTTTGAAAACGGCGTAAGCGCGCTGATTGAGGTTTCGATGAACTGCTTCATACTGCATCCCCGCTGGCATGTATCAGGTAAGGTCGGAACCATGGTGATAAACGATTGGGACTGCAACGGCAAAATGGTGCGTCTTGCCGATAACGGTGAAATGGAGTGGGATGAGAAGATTGTCTACACCTCCGCCGGCCCGACAAGAAGCATGGCGCCCAGACCCGTTGAAACCACATGCGAGCTGCCTCTGCCGGAGGTTCAGTGCGACCATTTGGACTTCTACCGCGGCCTCTGCGCACATCTTGACGGCAAAGCGGAGCTTCCGGTAAAGCCTGAAAGCGTGCTGCGCGTGCTGGAGGTTATGGATGCGGTGTTTGAATCCGGCAAAACCGGAGAGTGCATTAAGTGCCGTATCTGACAGAGGTTAATATCAATAAAAATCCGTACCCAAGGGTGCGGATTTTTATATCTGCGCCGGGCATCCCGCCATTTGACAGGGCGCGGCGCGGTCAAAGTGTCACAGCGAGAAAATTTGTCTGTCAAAACGGTGATTTTATACGCTTAAAAAGGCAATAAAGTGCACAATTCAATGCATTTTGTTCATTTTGTGTATTCCGTTTCGGCGGCGAATATGTTATTATATAAAGGAAATATTAAATACTGAAAAAATGAGCCGCTGCGTTTGGCAGCAAGGTGCCCAAGAATAAGAGGAGGCCGGGTATGAGCATTTCATTTGAATTTTCCGATACTACCCTTGAAAGAATGAGCGGCAAGGGCGTTTTTTTAACAGTGGGCGAGGATAAGCCCAATACCATGACCATTGGCTGGGGCAGCATATCGGTATACTGGAACAAGCCGGTATTCATAGTGCCGGTGCGGCACAGCCGCTATTCCTATTCCATTCTTGAAAAGGGCAGCGGCTTTACCGTAAGCGTACCGCCGCAGGATGAAAGAATGCTGCGCGCGCTTACCGTATGCGGCAAAAATTCCGGCAGGGATATGGACAAATACGCCTACGGCTGGATAACCCCGGTTGCCGGCGTGGCCGGAAAGGTGCCGATAATCGCAGGCTGCGATTATTATTACGAGTGCAGGGTAATATATTCCGCCGATCTTAAATTAGAGGAGCTTCCCCCGGAGATAAAAGCAAAGTGCTACCCCTCGGACGATGCCCATAAGCTGTACTTCGGCGAGATACTGGCTGCCTATAAGGGCTGAGGTGAAGGACATGCCCTTTGTAAAAGGCAGATATGTGCCGGAATCCGAAATGCAGCCCGCCGCGGAAAATGAGCAGGAGCAAAATAAGCCGGCTGTGCGGGAGAAAAAGCGCGCAAAGGGAAAGCGCTTTGGCAAAAAGGAGGCTCCGGCGCCTGAGCTTACCCCTGAGGAGCTGGAGGCGCAGCGCCTTGAGGAGGAAAGAAAGATAAAGGAAAGCGCAGAGCGCTTTGAAAGGCTTATATCCACCGATACTCCGGATCTTACGCAGCTTAATCTGCTTATAGAAAAGGAACAAAAGAAGGAAAAAGGCGCATGGCGCAAATGCGCGGGGTCGGTAAAGATTATGCTTACCGTGCTGCTGCTTGCAAGCCTGGGGCTGATGATAATGGCTATCAGCTTTGCTTCGGCAACCCTTATGGTCATAAGCCTTGCGTCCATGGCCGTACTGTGCGCGGCATATTTCCTTACGGTGCCGCGGCGCTGAAATCACCGTTTTTGTTCGCAAATGCCTAAGCCGGGGGAGCGGTGAGTCTGCTGCGGGCGAAAAATAACCCGCGGTATCGGCACACATTTTTATATAAAGACTAAATTGTATTTATTCCGGGGAAACCGGATATTATATGGGAGGTTTTTATGAAGAAAGCATTGGCGGTGCTTATGTGCATTATCGCACTGCTTCTGGCGGCGTGTACGCCCGGAGCAACCGGCGTAACGACTCCGAGTGCCGGAACGGAAAGCACGCAGGATCCTCAGGAGGGGAAAAAGGACGCTTATGCGGAAAACGGCGGCATGAATGTCAACTATCTGTGCGGTATAGATATGTTCGGCCGCAGCTTCGGCCCGGTTTCCGGCATGGACGAGAACAAAAAGGTAGGAATGTTCTATTTTATTTGGCACGGCGAGAGCGGCAAGACCACCTTTGACAACACAAAGCAGCTTGCCGAGGACCCTGACACCTTTTGGGACATGACAAAAAATGTCGGCTCCTTCCATTACTGGGGCGAGCCGCTGTTCGGATACTATTTATCTTGGGATAAATGGGTTATCGCGCGCCATATCGAAATGCTTACATCGGCCGGAGTAGACTATCTTGTATTTGATACCACAAACTCCGTTACATATAAGCAGGCCTATACGGCGGTATTCAAGGTGCTTCAGGATTATAAAGAAGCGGGCTGGAATGTGCCTAAGGTGGTCTTTTACACCAATTCCTACTCCGTGGGCACCATGCGTAACCTTTATGAGCAGCTTTATTCCAAGGGGCTTTATAAGGAGCTTTGGTATTGCCCGAACGGCGAAAAGCCCATGATAATAGGCAACCCCGACGATAAGGATTACAATGGCGACAAGTCCTTTTTGGATTTCTTTGATGTGCGCCTGTCTCAGTGGCCGGATGCGGCGTATAATCCCGACGGCATTCCGTGGATGGAGTGGACATATCCCCAGCCCGTGCACAACGGCTTTATGAATGTGGCGGTGGCGCAGCATCCGCAGCTGCCCTTCAGCGCCTCCATCACCGACCGCAGCCGCAACTGGGGCCGCGGATACAATTTTGAAACCAAGGAAAATGTAGAGGCGGACAGCCGCAAGGGTACAAATTTCCAGAGCCAGTGGGATACGGTGCTTGCCAACAAGGATAAAGTGGACAATGTGTTTGTTACGGGCTGGAACGAGTGGATAGCCATAAAGCTGGATCTGGGCGACGGCAAGCCGTGGTTTGTGGACTGCGCAACGGAGGAATTTTCCCGCGATATAGAGCCCATGAAGGGCGGCTATGAGGATGCCTTCTATTTACAGCTTTGCGATAATATAAGAAGATATAAGGGACAGCACGACGAAGTGCGTCTGCCCGATAAGAAAACCGTGGATATAAACGGTGAGCTTTCACAATGGGACGGCGTGACCGGTGTTTATAACTGCGTTACGCAGCAGTCGGTAAAGCGTACGGGCAAGAGCGTTGACCGCCGTACAAATTATGCTCTTGATGCCGCCCGCAACAATATTCAGCAGGTTAAAATTGCAAACGATGCTGATAAGCTGTATTTCTATATCAAATGTGAAAATGCCGTTACGGATGCCGACAAGGCGGATTTTATGAACATATATCTCGGCATCGGCGAGCTTGCGCTCAAGGGCTGGAACGGATATGAATATGTGCTTAATTGTGGTGACGGCAGCCTCAGCAGCCTTGATGCACAGGGTAAACGCACCCGTATAGCAAATATTGAGGTTAAGGTTTCCGGAAACACCGTGCAGGCCTCGGTAAGCCGCAGCGATATTGCCGCTATGGAAGCAGCGGGCATATATTTCAAGGTTGCGGATGCCGTAAGCAGCACCGATATAATGGATACCTACACATACGGCAAGAGCCTGCCTATGGGACGCCTCAGCTACTACTATTATTTCGGATAACGGCAATAAGGCGGCAACAGCGAAAAAGTGCATATGTGAACACAAAAGCATATATAGCTCATACCGTCCGGGAATTCTCCTGGACGGTATTTTATAATTCTTATTTTCAAATTACAGCGGTGCGGAAATGCCCTCTTGCTGCCGTGCGGCCTGCTTGCGGGGAAGGCTGTAAATAAAAATACCGCAGAGCCTGCCCTGCGGTATAAACATATGCCGTATTGCTTTTAATACGCCCTTTCAGCTGCCGGGCAATTTATTCCGGCTGCTTTTTTCTGCGCTTTTTGGCTATTATCGCTGCCGTAATGCCGCCTGCAAGCACAGCTGCGTCGGCACAAGCGCCGATAATTACCCCTGCACTTTTTGCACTGCCTGCAAGCTGCCGCAGCGCTTGAGCATTTTCATTGCTGCCCGCCGGCATACAGGCGCGCTCACCGTTTGAAAGCGCGTCATAGCGCTCAAGCAGCCGGACGGCAGCATCTTTATCACCGGCAGAAAGGGCGGCGGCCATATCGCGGTTCAGCTCGTCAAGCATTGCGGTGTTTTCCGTTATGCTATCGCGGTTCATGCGGCTCAGGCGGTAAGCATTAAGGGTGAGTATCTTCACCGGGGCATCGCAGAAAAGGGCGCATTCCTGACCGTCTGCGGAGTTATAAGCCATGCCGCCGTGATACACCTCGCCGTTATACCATACATCCAGCGCGTTTGCATCCAGTATAACGCGTAAAGTCACGGTATCGCCGCTTTTTTGCAGCTTTGTTTTGTATACAAAGGCGCAGGATTCATCCATGCGTGATTTATCGGTGCATACCGTGCCCGAGGCGGCGTCATATTTAAGCTCGATATACTTACCATCCCCGATGCAGAGGCGCAGGCCGAACTCGGAGGCGGTTTGCATATCAACTTCCGCCTCAATATCAAGCAGCGGACCCGTTATTCCTTCAAGCGGATTTTCTGCGGGCGAAACAACGCGGTCCTTAAGCTCAAGCAGAGTCTCGCTGCGCTTTTGCGCAAATTCCTTTATCGGGTGATAGGTTATCCGCGGCTGACCGTTTATGTTTTCAAGCCTCAGTTCGGTGGGCAGGGAAAGACCGTTCCACCAAGTTTTGCCCTGATATCCGCCGAAATCGCGCATCCAGCTCATTTGTATCCGGCGTCCGTCCTGCGTACAGTAGAAGGTCTGCGAAGCATAGTTTTCGCAGAACAGCCCGTAGCTTTCGGCAGATCCGGGCCAAAGCTCCTTTACGCCGTCCACCGGGGTGATTTTATCGCTTGCGGGGGTAAAGCATATTTTTCCGTTTGCATTTTTGCCGAGGTCCCCCAGCATATACCATGCTCCGGCAGCATAAAGCACCCAGTAACGCGTTCCGTCAAGCTCCATGGGGAAAAGGTCGGGGCACTCCGTAACCAGCGGTCTGCCGTCCTTTCTTATTGTGGAATTGTAGGTCCAGTTTATAAGGTCGGGGGAGGTGAACAGCATAGCCCTGTCGCCGCAGGCAATAAGCACCCATGTGCCGCCGTTTTCCATGGAGGGATCATCATACCATATAACCTTGGGGTCGCGGAAGCCGGCGGAATACATATTGTTCGTATTGGGAATTACTGCCTCTTTATATTTATTAAAGCTTACGCCGTGATCCGCAGACCATGCAAGCCCTACGGAACACTGGCCCAGACCGTTTTTGCCGCCGTAGTAGGTGTAGAGAAATACCATACGGGATTCCGGCGGCACCGATTCGTCAAACAGCCCGCTTGTGTTGTTTTTGTCAATCACGCCGCTGCCCGACCAGCAAACGCCGTTTTCGTCGGGGGTTATCGCCAGCGCCGTTTCCTCCCAGTCTATCAGGTTGCGGCTTACCGCGTGCCCCCAGCTTTTGGTTTCTCCGCCCCCCTGATAGCCGCGGAAGGCATAATCGCACTGAAAGAAAAGATGGTAAAGCCCCGTATACCCGTCATAAATAAGCCCGTTGGGATCGTTTATCGAAAACGCCTCCGGGGAAAAATGCAGCTGCATACGCCGCCGCTCGTTGTAAAGCAGCGAAGGGCTCTGGCGGCGCACGATGTTTACCTTCACGGTGCGGGTAAGCCCCTCGCGGCTTGTGACCGTTATCGGGATGGTATTTAGCCCCACATTCAGCGAAACCTCGCATCTGCTGCCCGCAGACCCGTTTATTGCAACGGTGTTGTCGCCGTTTGCTTCGGCGGATATCTCGGTTTTGCTTATATCAAATTCGACAGTTCCCCAGTAATCGGTCTGCTCTGCATCAAAGGGCACATCAAATTCAATATCGGATGCGTTAAGCGAGGTAAGACAGGGCGTTTGGGAAAGCTTAAGGGATATTTCTTCAAATTCAGCTTGGGCACCGCAGCACATAACGGCAATATAACCTCCTTGATAATCATCTGTCTGATATGTATAAGTAACAGCACCGTTAACATAGCCGGTTATCGTTTTTCCGGCATCGCACTCCACGCGGATGGTAAGGTATGCGGCCTGCTTTTCGCTTTCGCTCAGCCCGCGGGAACGGATGTAGTCGTTTTTGGCGTTAGTTTCGCGAAACATTGCGCTGTACCCGCCGCTTTGGCTGAAGTTTACGCAGTGCCAGCGTGCGGCGGGGTTATCCGGCTTGGGTATTCCGAAGGCAAGCCCGGCGGCATTGCCGGAGAAAATGCGCACCTTGGCGGAAAAGCACCAGCTTTGGTCCTTTTCAAGAAATGTATCCGAAACGCAGAAAACATTTCCGTCCCCGCCGCCGGCAACACGGCCGTTTTCGGTTTCCCATTTCCCGCTTACGCTTCTGAAGCGCAATTCGGGGTCAGCCTGCGCTTCGGCGCTTACGGAAAAGCCCATGCACGCAGGCGGCATAAGCAAAAGCAAAGACAACATGGCGCAAACAAGCTTTTTCATACAGTGTCATTCCTTTTTTGTGTTTTATGCCCTGTAAGGGCTCCTTTGCCGCAGCCGGGCGAAAAACATATTTTTTCACATGAAAGGCACAACGGCCGTGCCCCGTATAACAGCGCCGTATTGAATTATAAGCCTTACAGCAGATGGAATGTCAATAGCCGTATCTTGTTTTTTATAAAAAAATCAGTGCCGCAAAATTCCTTTCCGTCAGCGGCAGCTGCCGCCGCAAACGGAAAGCAGCCTTTCTTACTGCCGGGAGGGCCGCTCGTCATAGCCCGCAAGAAGAATGTCCGCCGATACGGGGTCTATATGCACAACACAGGTGTCCAGCTCCGGCTCTGCGGGTATAAGCGATGTATCGTAAAAAATATCGCGGTATATTCCGTCCTTCATGCCTGACATATCGGCGGGCAGGGGAGGATACAGCGTCAGATTGCATTTTTCCTCTCTGAAATATATTTCCGGCTCGCCGGCGATTATCCCGGCCTCATAAAGCCGGGCGGTCTGAAGGGAAAAATCGGGATCGTCTCCCGCGCGGCGGAGCACTATAAGGGGCAGCCCGTATACCGGCTCCCTTTTAACGGTAAAGCTCTCTTCAAGATATACGGCGCTTATTTCCCCTGCTTTGCACTCCTCCGCAGCGCCTATCGGCTCGGGACGCATGGAAAGCACGGGCAGTACGGTTTTGTCATGCAGCGCGGGAATGCGGTAAAAGCGTGAAAGCCGCGGATTAAGCCCGAACATGCGCGCGCACACTACCGCCTTACGAAGCGCTTCGCGGTTTATAAGGGGCAGCATGCCCGGTATACAACGGCATACGGGACAGCTTTCCTCCATGCGGCAGGAGCAGAACAGCTTTGTATTAAGCTTTATCGGGTAGGCGGCAACGGCGTCCACGGCGTACCATCTCCTTTGTCATTTTTGTGGCCTGTTCGTATATGTTCCCAAGGCTCAGCAGGGTGCTTTCCGAAAACATGCGTCCTATTATCAGCAGCGCAATATGCTTCCCCTCCGGGGTAACGCCGCAGGGAAGGCTCAGTGCGCACAGCCCCGCAAGAGCCGGTATAAACTGAATGTCCGTCGGTGTTCCGGCGTCCGTGACGGCAGGCGCGATAACTGCGTTCACATCGCATAAAGCGCGCTCAAAGCCCTGTATCGTGCTGCTTCGGAGCCTTCGGGCATCCGTCAGCAGCCTTTCATTTTCCAATAGCAGATGGTGACGGAGTATCTCTCTGCGCGCATCAAAGGGCAGAGAGGAAAAATCGGTCTTTCCGCTGCGCCGCCCTGCGGTGTCCTCAATTTTGCATTCGGCGGCGGCTATAATGGAGGCAAGGGCGGCCTCGCAGCCGCTTGTGGGCATTGCGCGGCGCACTACCGTTGCACCGAGCAGCTCAAAAAGCTCGGCGGCCTTGTTTACGGCGGCGGAAACGGCGGGGCCGGCAGTGTCGGCGCAGTCGGCTATTCCTATGGTATATGTGCGAATATCAACGGCGGAAAGCGCGCCGTACCAGTCGGGCAGCTCCTGCGCAAAGGAGGTGCAGTCCCTGCGGCTGCCGGTGAATATCGGGCGCAGCGCCATGGTAAGATCCCGTACGCAGGAGGCATGAAGCTGTACAATCTCCATCGATGGGGCGCGGCACAGTACCCCGAAGCGGGAGCACAGTCCATAGGTGGTGCGCAGCGATGTCACGCCGCACGCAGCGGATTCAATAAGAGAGGAGCCTACGCCCAAACTGAAGGGCACGGCTCCGCATGCCACCGCATGCGCGGCGTTATCCGGCTCCAAATTGTAAGGCAGGGAGCGGATATAACCAAGCGGCATTGCCCCGTCGTCCAGCAGGTTCCGTACCGTATCGGCATCGGCAGGAGGCGCGGCTTCTGCCGCAGGGCTTTTGCAGCCCCGTACATATATGCTTTCGCTCACTCCGAACGGCACGCCAAGACATGTGGAAACGGCGTTGCCGAAGTTTGCGCGCTTTGCCGTGTCCTCACCGAAAAGCACGCTGAACAGCCCGCTTTCTTCGGCAAGCTGACGCCTGCGGCGGAAAATATCAAGCGGCGATACCGTTTCCGTGCGCACCACGGAGCTTATCTGGGACATATCCATTCCCATTGCTATTATACGGCTTTTGCGTATCTCTGCGGGGGAGGGCGGCGGCTTTTGCCGTACAGACTCACCGGAATGAACAGAGGCGTGCACGGCGTCGGTATCGTTTTGGGCCTGTGAGTCTCGCGGCTCGTCCGGACGCAGATGGTTGTTGCAAAGGGGCAGCGGCTGAAGCGCCGCGCCGGCGTTTGCAGGCTGCAATACGGCTTGGTCAAGCTGCTCGCGCACGGCATCCAGCACATCGGGCGCAAGGCCGAGCCTTTTAAGCAATTCTCTTTCCGCTTTGTTCAAAAAATTCACCCGCCCTTTCGGTTTTGGGCCGCGCATTTTTAACGCCTTCGCCCTGACTCGGCTTTTGGCGTATACGGCTTTGTGGCTGTCATAATCACAGAGAAAATTATATCACACTGATATTTTCAAAGGCAAATAAATAAATGCGATGTTCCGCATTTGTGTTAATTTAGTGCGAATAATTGTTATAACCGTACTACTGTATGTTAATATTTTGTCTTCAAAAACAACAGGCAGAATGATATCATTATACTGCCTGCTGCGGCTAAGGGCTTTTATTGCCGACAGCATATTATTTTGGCTGACTTAACAACAAAACGGAGGTTGCATCCAATGCGTTTACTTAAAAAATATATAGTGTCCGCTGCGGCAGCGGTGCTGCTTGCTTTTCTGTGCGTGCCGGCAAGCGCGCTTGAAACGCCGTGGGATTCAAAGGATATACATATAAATGTTGCCGAAACCTTTTCCGATATGCAAAACGGTGAGGTGGTATGGGATCAGGGAATATTCTGGACCGGCACTCCCTTTTATGAGTGGCCTGCGGCCAAATGGCAGGACGGCCAGCTTGTTTTTACCGATTTTATGGGGCTTGACAGCGGAGAGGATACGCGCATGACCTTCCGTATCCAAACAAACGAAATGAGCCTTGCAGAGGCTTCCGGCAGCATCGGCATGGGCTTTTATGTAGAAAACAATACCGATAAAGAGCAGAGCGTCGGGTTTTATATGGTGGGCATGGGGTGCTGCCTTAAAAATAAAAACGGCACATCAATATATTTCTTCTCCGTTGACGGCAGCAGAACAGAAAGCGTTGTCGGCGATGCCGAAATGGCCATAATACCGCCCGGACAGAAGGGCTATGTAGTGGCGTTCTATGAGGATTTTACAAATCTTTGGTCATCGGATGCCTATAATCCCGATACCGACCCCGTGCGCATGCCCGGCTTTGAGCTTACAAACCTGCGTGTGGACGGCAGCAAGGGGGAAACCGTGGTGCTGGACAATGTTTTCTTTTTCGGCAGCGGCTGTGTTGATAACAATAACGGGATAATCACCGTAAACATCGAGCCCGGTCAAAACACACCGTGGGCAGAAACTCCGGCGCCGGAGGAAACACAATCCGCGCAGCCGGAGCAGACCGAGCCTGCGCAAGCCTCGCCCGATGCTTCTGCCCGGCCGGAAAAGAGCGGCATTAACGGCATGTATATAGCTGCGGGCGTCATAGCGGTGCTGGCTGTGGCGGCGGTGGTAATTGCCCTTATTGCAGGAAAAAAGAAGGAAAAATAAAATGAGATATAACGATACCGACAATCATGCTCCGCTTGTTAATGCGGTGTGGGCGCCTCCGGCAAAGCCCGTTGTGCTGGACGAAAAAAACGGCTGGCATCAGGGGCCGACGGTGCTGGACGGCTTTTACAGCATGTATCAGCCCGAGGTCATATATGTAAAGGAGCAGGATGTTTCGGGCGGTTACCCCTACCGTATGTGGTTTTTTGCCTGGGCATATACTCAGGAAAATGACCCGGCTCCCGGCTATGCGGGCTATCCGGGCGGCGATGCGATATTCACGGCGCGGGCAAAAAGCCTTGACGGCCCGTGGGAGGTGTATTCACAAAACGGGGACGGCTTTTTCTGGGATGACAGCCGCCGTGCGCAGCTTTGGTATCCTGTGCTCACCTGTGACGACAAATGGTACGATTCCTGGCATGTGGGCGATCCCAGCATAGTGCTGGAGGACGGCGTATTCTATATGGCATATTCCTCCATGGGCTGTGATGAGGACGGTATCCCGTATCATAAGCCCGGCGATACCGACGGCAACGCCAGCTGCATAATGGGGGCTGTCAGCACCGACGGCATAAACTGGACGCGTTCCGAGCGGCCGCTTATTGTGTGGGATAAGGAAAAAGGCTTCAACGAGCGCGAAAACAAAAAGGATTATTACGGCGGGCATCAGCGCCCCAGCCTTATGCGCGAGGACGGCATATGGAAAATGTGGTACGATTACCGCGAAAGCTATATAGGCTATGCCCAATGCAGCGGGGATTTCCTTACGGGGCCGTGGCAGGAAAAATACTGCGGCCGGCACAGCCTGCATCACAGCGTGGATTTTGATGTTATCCGCATAGGCGATATTTATTATGCATGGGGAGATCCGTACCTTTGCTGGGAGGGAATAAGGGATGAAAGAGTGCCCTTTTACCCTGATGATCCGGCAAACTGGTGCGGCCGCCAGATAGTGGAGTATCAGTCCCGCGACGGCCTTGCGTGGCAGGCAACCGGCTATTTTCTGCCCGATGACGGGTATGACGCCATACAGATTCCGCAGGCATTTATAGATCACAAGCGCAGACGGGTATGCATATTCTATGCCACCCAGCGCGGCAAACGCGAGGGAGATCAATACGATTGGCGATGGGATACCCTGCGTTACAGATGGAAAAGCTTTGAGGATTTTGCTCTGCCGGAGCATTGACGCACATCTACAAAAGCCGGCACAGCCGGGAAAGGAATAATATTTTGACATTAAACAATAACTTCAAGCATATAATTTCTATGCTGCTCAGCCGTGCAAAAAAAATGACGGCGGCGGTCATATGCCTAATAATCGCGGTTTCCTGCACGGGCTTTGCGGCGGGAGTGAGTGATACGGACAATCACATTGCCTGCGATAATGCGTCGCTTTCCGTTCCGACGGACGGCCCCGTGCGTCTTGACGAAACCTACGGGTGGGTCCGTTCGGGCAAAAACCTGCTTACAAATTTTTACAGCATGTATCAGCCGGAGGTAATATATATAAAGGAGCAGGATGTCGAGGGCGGCTACCCCTACCGCATGTGGTTCTTTGCATGGGCATATACGCAGGAAAACGACGCTACTCCGATATATCCGGGTTATCCGGGCGGAGATGCGATTTTTACCGCCCGCGCCCGCAGTCTGGAGGGTCCGTGGGAGGTGTACAGCCTGGATTATTCCACGGACGAATTCTTCTGGGACACCAAAATGGACCCTTTTTACTGGTACCCCGTTATAACCTGTGATGACAAATGGTATGATTCCTGGCATGTGGGGGATCCCAGCGTTGTGTATATGGACGGCACCTTCTATATGGCATATTCCGCAATGGGCTGTGATGAGGACGGAATTCCTTCGCATAAGCCCAAGGACACCGACGGCAATGCCAGCTGCATAATGGGGGCCGTCAGCACCGACGGCATACACTGGACGCGTTCGGAAAAGCCGCTGCTTGTCTGGAAAGGGGAAAAAGGCTTCAACGAAAAGGATTCTTACGATAAATACTACGGCGGGCATCAGCGCCCGAGCCTCATGTTTGAGGACGGCGTGTGGAAAATGTGGTACGATTACCGCTACAATCGTTTGGGTTATGCCGAGTGCAGGGGGGATTTTCTTACCGGCAGCTGGAAGGAGAGCGCAACCGACCTTAACGGGCTGGGGCTCGGAGTGGATTTTGATGTGGTGAAAATCGGGGATATTTACTATGCCTACGGCGATCCTTATGTGAATTGGGTGGGAATAAAGGATACTGATATTCCGTATTATCCCGACGATTCCTCGCTGTGGAGCCAGCGGCAGATAGTGGAGTATCAGTCCCGCGACGGCCTTTCGTGGACGGCAACGGGGTATTTTCTGCCCGATGAGGGCTATGACGCCATACAGATCCCGCAGGTGTTCCTTGACCACAAGGAAAACAGAGTTTACATTTTTTATGCTACGCAGCGCGGCAAAAGGGGAGGCAAAACCTATGACTGGCGGTGGGACAATATCCGCTGCATGAGCCGTGACGCGGCGCTTTTCGCCTCTGCGGCGGCGCCGGTGTATACGCCGGCTCCCAAGCCTACCGAAACCGTGAAAGAGGCGGAAACGGAGCCGGCGGAAACGCCGGAAAACACGGCTTTGCCGCAGGAGAGCGCGGAAACGCCGGATAAGCCGGGTAAAAACGGGGAGGTATTGCCCGTAATTGCCCTTGCAGGCAGCATTTTGCTTGCAATAGGGGCGGTTTTTGCGGTTATTGCAATTTGCAAAAAAAGAAACGGCAAGTAAGCGCGCGGCTTAAAACGCGCAAAAAAGGCGCAAAAACGCGTAAAAAACGCGTAAAAAACGCTTAAAAAAGCGTTAAAAAACGCCTGAAAAAGTGCAAAAAACGCACTCGGAATTTTTAGGAACAAATTTTTAGGAGGATTGCAGTATGTTTCGGAAGAACAAAAAATGCGGACTGCTTGCCGCGGCGATAGCGGCTATGCTGCTGATGCTTATCTTTGCGGGCTGCACGCCGCAAGAAACAGCTTCGGCTGCTACTCCCTCACCTACGCCGGAAAACAGCGCGGCGCAAAAGGAGAACGCCATAAAGGCGGGAGATGTGTACAGATATTATCTCTGGAGCGTTACGGACGAAAAGGACCCGTTCAAGAACGCGGGGCCGCGAGCCGATTCCATGCGCAAGCGTTTGGCGGAGTTTGAGCAGAAGTATGACATTACCGTAAAGTATGTTGCTTCTACCGGAGGCTATGAGTGGTATGACCTGCCCCGTTCCTCTGCGGCGGCGGGAGAGCCTATATGCGATATATTCAATGTGGGCGGTCCGTATGTGGTGCTGGGTACATATTTTTACGGAGGTCAGGCGGGGAAATGCATTCTGCCGCTGTCGGATTATTCCTCCGTGGCGGATTTCAGCGATACGGAGTATTGGAATGTTGAATCGCAGCGGTTCTGCACCTTTTCCGGCAAGCTGTATTGCGCGGTTCCGCTGGAATGCGGCGGCGATGCGGTATCCTCAAACACGGTTACGCTGTTTAATAAGGATCTGATGGCGAAGGCCGGCTATGAAGCCGACAAGCTTTATGAAATGAGCCGCAACGGCGAGTGGACATGGGAACGCTTTGAAGAGGCGGCGGTGCGTACCACCGATATTGACAACGGTATATACGGCACCACCATAGGCGACAATGTGGCGCTGGGCTCTGCGCTGATAGTAACAAACGGCGGCGCTTATTTCAAAAACAACGGCACCACCGATGTGTTTGTGGGCAACAGTGACAATGCGATTGCCGCGTGGGATTTTATAGTGGGTCTTGCAAAGAAAAACTGCATTGACTATTCCGGCACGACCGAGGCCAACCTTTTCGGTACTGGCAAGGTGGCGATGATGGTTACCACCATTTCCCGTTTGGTGTCGGTATACAAATTCCTTAAGTGCGATTACGGTATTATAAATCCGCCCAAGGGACCCATGGCAAGCGATTATCTTTCCGAAATGAGCTGGTTTACCCCTATAAGCGTTATGCGCGGCGCCAATAACCCTGCGGGCTGCGTACAGGTGATAAACGAGTATCTCTCTCCGGAATATGCGCGCAGCAGTGCGGAGAACCAGGAGCTTATGGATGCTGAGCTTACGGTGTATCTTAAGGATGCCGGAAGCGTGGAGACGGCCAAGAACATAACCAAGTACACCTCCAACCAGAATTATTATCTCTACCAGCAGGTGAGCGACGGCGATACTCAGATGCTGTCCTACCTTTACGGCAATGTGTGGAATTTTATTTCGGGCGAGACTACTCCCAAGCAGTTCTATGATTCGGTGACGGATAAGATAAACTCAATGGTGGCCTCCGTAAGATAAAAGGGACGGAAATACACAGTGTGAAGGCAGAAAGGAGCCGCGGCGTACAGCCGCGGCTCTGTTGCATCGCCGGGGGTATGTATGATATAATAAATTAAACAATATTTGCATTAAGGCGGCATAAAATGCTCAAAAGAGGTATGCGATGATATATAATAAAACGGTAAGGCTTAAGGACGGCAGGGAATGCTGCCTGAGAAACGGGGAGGAAAGCGACGCGCAGGCGGTTATTGATAATTTTAATCTGACCCATGCGCAGACGGATTATCTGCTTTCCTACCCGGATGAGAGCGGCTTTGACCTTCAGCAGGAGATTGACTTTTTGAGAAAAAAGAAGGAAAGCGCGGATGAGATAGAAATTCTTGCCCTGTCGGACGGCGAGATTGCGGCAACGGCGGGAATAGACAGAGTGGGAAGCCGGTACAAGGTGCGTCACCGTGTGGAATTCGGAATAAGCGTGGATGAGAAATACTGGAATCTGGGCATAGGACGGGCGCTGCTGAAGGCATGTGTTGAGTGCGCGCTGAAGGCGGGTTATGAGCAGCTGGAGCTGGAGGCGGTGGCGGAGAACGAAAGGGCGATTGCGCTTTACAAAAGCGAGGGCTTTGAGGAATACGGGCGCAACCCCAAGGGCTTTTTATCGCGTTATTCCGGCTTTCAGGAGCTTGTATATATGAGGCTTGACTTACAGAAAATCAAAAAGAACAATTAAAAGCAAAGGATGAAAACAGGCGGGCAAACGGCAGATACGGTATGCTTTGCGGTTTGATAAAAGGAGGCAGAAAAAATGAAATGTGCGGTGATTACGGGGGCGTCCTCGGGACTGGGGGCGGAATTTGCGCGCCAAACGGCAAAGGGGGACAGGTATGAAAGAATAATACTTATTGCAAGACGGGCGGAGCGGCTGGAGAAGCTGGCAAAAGAGATATCCGCGCCCGGAATTACTGCCTGCGTGCTGTCGCTTGATCTTACCGCGCCCGATGCGGCGGAGACGGTGGAAAAGTGCATAGGCGCAGATGAGTTGTGCCTGCTGGTAAACTGCGCGGGCTTTGGCAAAATGGGGGAGGTGGTATCGCTTGGCAAGGTTCAGAGGGATATGACGGAGCTGAACTGCATTGCGCTTACCTCTCTTTGCGCAATGGCGGCGGGAAAAATGCATGAAGGGGGCAGGATAATCAACATTGCCTCCATTGCGGCCTTTGTGCCAACGCCGAACTTGGCCGTGTACGGAGCCGGCAAGGCCTATGTGCTGTCCTTTTCCAAGGCGTTAAGCCGGGAGGTGCGCAATAAGGGAATAACGGTTACGGCGGTTTGTCCCGGCCCTGCGGACACGGAGTTTTTTGCCGTGGCGGGCATTGAGCACTCAAAGCTGTTTGACAGCCTTGTGCATCTTTCGCCGGAATATGTTGTGCGTGCGGCGCTTAAGGCATCGGAGAAAAAGAAGTGGGTATGCACGCCGCATCCGCTGTACAAGCTGTACCGCGTGCTTTCCAAGCTGCTGCCCGACCGCTTTTTTATACGCTTCACAAGGGCGTGATAATGTCGGCAGCCTGGTACTCGGCTTTGGCAGAAACGGATATTTACAGGATATTTACATCGGGTACGCAACAGCAGAGTACCCGTTTATACCCGCATCGGAAGGTGCGGTTTTTTACTGCGCTTTTTTGTTGACATTTCGGGGGGAAGGATATAATATAATAAAGAAACAAATGTTGCGCTACTTATGTTGCCTAACGGGAGGGACGGATATGCCGCGGAAGTTTTTATTTACAAAAAAGCAAATAGTAAATGCGGCCTTGGAGCTTATACGGAAAAAGGGCATGGATGCCCTGACCGCGCGGGCGCTGGGGGAGGAGCTGGGAAGCTCGGCAAAGCCGATATTCGGGCTGTTTGAAAATATGCGGCAGGTGCGTGCGGCGGTTATTGAAAGAGCCGACGGCATATATCAGCAGAGGCTGCGCGAGGATATGCAAAAGGGGGAATATCCGCCCTACAAGGCCGGCGGCATGTCGTACATACGGTTTGCCGTTGAAGAAAGCGAGCTTTTTAAGCTGCTGTTTATGCGTGACCGCACGGGGGAGACGCCGGCACCGGCGCCGGAGCTTGAGCCGATAATTGCAATCATTTCAAAAAATACGGGGCTTGGCCGCGAGGAGGCGCTGCTTTTCCATACGGAGATGTGGATATATGTGCACGGAATAGCGGCAATGGCGGCGACGAATTATTTGAAATGGGACAATGATATGATAAGCAAAAGCCTGAGCGATGTTTATACGGGGCTTAAATATCGCTTTACCGAAGGAAGGCGTGCCGAAGAAGCGGACGGGACAGACAAGGGAGTTTGAGGAAGATATATGGAAGCGATAAGAACGGAAAACCTTACAAAGCGCTATAAGCAGACGGTGGTGGACGGGCTGAGCTTTTCGGCGGAGGAGGGGGAGCTTTTTGCGCTGCTGGGCGTGAACGGAGCGGGAAAGACCACGACGGTGCGGATGCTTTCCTGCCTTACAAGGCCAAGCTCCGGCGATGCATGGCTGCTTGGAAGAAGCGTGGTTTCCCAAAGCGGCGGGGTAAAGGAGATAATAGGCGTATCGCCGCAGGAAACGGCGGTGGCGCCCAACCTGAACGCGAGGGAGAATCTGCTGCTGATGTGCGGAGTTCACGGCTTTTCCGGCAGAAAGAGCCGGGAAAGGACTGAGGCACTTGTGAAAAGGATGGGACTGGAGCAGGTGCTTGACAAAAAGGCGGGAAAGCTTTCGGGCGGATGGCAGCGCAGGCTGAGCATAGCCATGGCGTTGGTAAGCGGACCGAGGATACTGTTTTTGGACGAGCCGACGCTGGGACTGGATGTTATTGCCCGCAGCGAGCTGTGGGAGGCGCTGAAGGAGCTTAAGGGGGAGGTTACGATAGTGCTGACCACGCATTATATGGAGGAGGCGGAGGCGCTTTCGGACCGTATAGGAATAATGAAGGCGGGGCGTATGCCGGCAATGGGGACGGCGGAGGAACTTAAAAGGCTTACGGGGCAGGAGCGCTTTGAGGATGCCTTTATAAGCATTGTAAGGGGGGAGAGAAAATGAAAATGCTGGCGTTTGCCCGAAGGACGGGCAAGGAGATACTGCGCGACCCGCTGACGGTGCTTTTCGGCCTTGGCTTTCCGGTTATACTTATTTTGCTGCTGAGCGCAATACAGGCGAGCATACCGGTGCCGCTTTTTGAGCCGGACAGGCTTACTCCGGGCATAACGGTGTTCGGGCTTGCGTTTATGACGCTTTTTTCCGCAACGCTTATAGCGCGGGACAGGGAAAGCGCGCTGCTGGAGCGGCTTTATACCACTCCGCTTACTGCGGGGGATTATATTATGGGCTATGCGCTGCCCATATTTCCCATAGCGGCGGCGCAATGCGTAATATGCTATGCGATTGCCGCACTTTTAGGGCTGAGGCTTACGGTGAATACCGTGTATGCCGTACTGTTCCTGCTTCCGGTATCGGTGTTTTTTATAGCGTTGGGGCTGCTGTGCGGCAGCGTTATGAATGTAAAGCAGGTGGGAGGAATATGCGGTGCGCTGCTTACCAATCTGACGGCATGGCTGTCCGGCGTGTGGTTCGATATTGACCTTGTGGGGGGAGTATTCAGAAAAATTGCCGATGCGCTGCCCTTTGTTCATGCGGTGGAGTTGGAACGAGCGGTGTTTGCGGGCAATTTTGCCGGGATATTTCCGCATTTATGGTGGGTGCTGGGATATGCGGCGGCGGCCGCCGTGCTTGCGGTGCTTTTGTTTTTGCGGCAGATGAAAAAGCGGTGAATGGGAATAAAAGCGCATTTGTACGGAGACGGGGTTATTCGTTAAGGGAGGAGCCCTCCATTGCTATAAAGCGTATGCCGTTTCTTGAAAGAACCCCCGACATATCCTTAAAGCCGGCCTTGCGGTAGAATTCCGCCGCAGAGGGGGTGGAGTTTACGGTGATTTTTTTATATCCGAGTGTTAAAGCATACAGACGCGCCCGTGCAACAAGGGCCTGACCGATGCCGGAGCGCCTGTATTTTTTATCCACGAATAACATGCTTATATGAGCATCGGTGCATACGCAGACTCCCGAGAGTCTTTTGCCCGTATAGGCGCAGATAAAAACGAAATATCCTGGGAAAATACGGGCGGTGCTTACCGCCTGACGGAGCAGAGCGTTAAAGGCGGTGCGGCCCTGTTTACCCTGATCGCTGCCAAGGGAGGCAAAGCCGCGCTTTATAAGCCTTGAGGCGCGGGAGAGCTCCTTATCTGTTTGGGCATATCGGAAGGAAAGAGGCTTGCCCGTGCCGGCGGGAGGCGTTTGCTTATCTGACAATGCTTTTTATATCCTTTGCAAATATTGATTCACCGCAAAGAGGCGGTGCTTTAATTATAGCACAGGATGGGATACAGCGCAAAGGCGGCATCAGAACACATTTTGAAGGCTGAGCCGTGAACGGTCCGGGATAAGCTCAAGCATATGCTTAAGAGCCTGCTTGTACTGCCGGAAATCCTCATCGGAGCAGGCATACATATTGTAATAGAGCTCGCTGAGGCTGTCGACCTCCTCGTGGGGCATGATAAGCAGCCAGATGTCGGTTATGCGGTCGAAGCTTTCGTCAAAGGCATCAAGATCCTGCGGTGATTCCGCCTTTTCAAGCTCCTGCTCCAGCTGACGGCAGGAGATATTCAGGTACAGTTCGCTTAGCAGGCAGATAATCCCCAGCAGAAAAAGCAGGACAAGCATTATAAGAATGTGCTTCAGCTCACCTTTAATGTGCAGCATTTTTTGCCTCCGTGTGTTTGGATATAGAGAGTGTCGCCGTCCAGCTGGGCGATGACCAGCTCGCTTTCGCCGCGGATGCCGACACCGCGGAGCTTGCGCCGGAGCCATACGGGGTCGTAGCCGCTGCGGGTAAGGTTTTTTTGCATAATTTTGCCGTCGGACACAAGCAGAAGGGGCAGCTCCTGCTGCTTGAGATCAAGGCCGAGGTCGCCTGCCGTGGGGGAGGCGGCTTCTTTTTTCATAAGCACGCTGAGCTCACCGTTGGTTTCCAGCATGGCGTACCAGACCCGGGATACATCAAAAACATCCTTGGAGCGCAGCTGTTCCAGAAGGTCGTTTACATTGTAGCGCTGGGAACGCAGCGCCTGTTCGTTTATGACCCCCTTTGATATGACTACGGTGGGCTCGCCGCAAAGCAGGCGGCGGGCGCGGATGCTTTTCATTGAGGCGTAGGACACCGCAACCTGCATGAACAGCAGCACAAGCAGGGATATGACGCCCCAAAGCAGGGGCATGCCGAGATTGCCCATGGGCTGGGTGGCGAGGTCGGCCGCCATAAGCGCCACGACAAATTCCACGGGCTGAAGCTCACCCACCTGTCGTTTGCCCATAAGGCGGATGACGAGATACACAAGCACAAACAGTATAAGTGCGCGCAGAACTACATTAAGCATAAAAACTCCTTGAGGCGGGTATAGATGCAATTTTTGATGTACGGGTGCGCGATTGCGCCGCTGTGTTAGTATGCCTTAAAATTAAATAATTATTTGCCGCGTTGTGCGGCGTTTGTTTTTTTTACGGAGGCAAACGGCAAAATATGACCGGCCCGTGCCGGGGTGGGCGGGCGGGAGGCACGGGCCGATAAGGGAAGGCAGTATGTGCGCCGGAGTTTTACGGAGGGGAGCTGCGGCATATGCTGTTATGATGAAATATAACCGTAAGGGAGAAGAAAATGAAAAGGAAGAATAAAAGCGGCGGAGCTGCGGCGATTATGGCGGTGTTTATGTTTGTGCTTATGTTTTCAGGCTGTGACGGGGAAAGCGTGCGGGAGCAGCCTGCGGAAAGGGAGAATTATATGGCGCGCTTCTGTGTGGTGCTGGACGCGGGGCACGGAGGCGTGGACGGCGGCGCCCTGGGGATATCAACGGGGGCAAGGGAGGCGGAGATAAACCTTGCGGTGACGCTTAAAACGGGAGCGCTGCTTGAAAGCGCCGGGGTGAGAGTGGTGTACACGCGAAAGGGGGAAAAATCGCTGTGCCCGGATGAACAATACAATAAAAAGCAGGATATGCGCCTTAGGGGGCAGGTGATAGATGCGGCAAAGCCGGATATAGTGGTATCGGTGCATATGAATTCCTATCCGGATTTGCGTGTAAGGGGTGCGCAGACCTTTTACTATCCGGATTCGGAGTGCGGCAAGGAGCTGGCCGAAAGCATACAAAGGTCGCTGAAAATGGCGGACCCGAACAACAAGCGCACGGTGAAGGCGGAGGATTTTTTTCTTTTGCGCACATATGCGGGGCCGAGCGCGCTTGTGGAATGCGGGTTTATGACCTGCCCGGAGGAAGAAAAGCTCCTGCAGAAGCAGGAGTATCAGGAAAAGCTGGCTTATTGCATTTTTGACGGCATAATGAGGTATCTTATGCGGCCGTAGGGGTGAGAGCATTAAAAATTGATTACACCCAGATGCTCAAGGAGTATTTTTATGCCTATGAGGATAAGTATAATGCCGCCGGCGATCTCGGCGCGGGCCTTGTATTTGGCGCCGAATACGCTGCCTGCTTTAAGCCCGGCGGCGGATATGAGCGCGGTGGTTACGCCGATTATTGCAGCTGCTATGAAAATATTTACCTCCATAAGGGCAAAGGTTATGCCGACTGCCAAGGCATCGATGCTGGTGGCTACGGCAAGGAGCAGCATGGACTTGAAGCCGAAGGAGGTGTCGGTTTTTTCGTCGTCGTTCTTTATGCCGTCAAAGAGCATTTTGCCGCCGATAAGGCCAAGGAGCACAAAGGCTATCCAGTGATCCACTGCGGTGATGTATTTTTCAAAAGCACTGCCCAAAAGATAGCCGAGGGAGGGCATAAGCGCCTGAAAGCCGCCGAACCATAAGGCTACGCAAAGATAGTGGAGGGGTTTGGGCTTGCCGGAGGCCAAGCCCTTGCATACGGACACTGCAAAGGCATCCATTGAAAGCCCCGTGCCGATAAGCAATATTTCCCATATACTCATATTACCACCCCGCGCCAAGCGCTGCGAAATTTTGTGTTTTTGCCGCCGTACTGCGGCAGAACGGTGTTTGTTTTATAGACTTATTACCGCATGCATTGCAAAAAGAAGCTTGCGAAGAATGTATGCATAAGCAATCATATACGCATATGTTCCGTAACACCACAGCAACCGCCGAACATGCGTGCGGCGGTTGCTTGACTTGCGGTATTGAAATTATTTATCCTTCTTTACGGACGATTTCTGTGCCGCGTGTCTTTGCATGGCAAGAAAGGTTTCGTCGCTTATGCAGTGCTCAATGCGGCAGGCGTCCTTTGCCGCCGTTTCGGGAGACACACCGATATAGGTGAAAAAGGCGGTGAGCATCGTGTGGCGCTCGTAGGTTTTTTGGGCGATAGCCAGCCCGGAATCGGTGAGGTGAAGGTGCCCCAGCTCATCCACGGTGAGATATCCTCCCTTTTTGAGAAGCCCCACTGCGCGGCTTACACTGGGCTTGGAGTAGCCCATTTCTTTACATACATCAATGGAGCGAACGCTTTTTCCGCTTTGGGAAAGGATGTATATGGTTTCAAGATACATTTCGCCGGATTCCTGAAGATGCACGGGTATTACCTCTTTTGAATTATTCCGAGCGCGTTTGCCCCTATTGCAAGGGGAGTGCGGCGTGCCCGGGGCGTATATTGCAAAGCCGTAAAGCCGTTTACAGGCATTGTACACCTTTGCAAATATATTTTATTAATTATACCATGCGGGTATGACAAAGTCAATAAAGGAAATGTAAAGAGAGAAAAAGGGCGTTTGAAAAGGCCGCAAAAGCGAAGGCGAAGTGAAAAATTCAAGGAGATAACAGCAAAAACGAAAAAAACTGTGACAATATAAGCCTTGTTTGATATAATTTCGTACAGAAGTGCGGATTTTCACGAGCCGGCATTTTTACCGGCGGCTTTTTGGCGTTTCGGACAAGGGTGTACGGCGCAAAATAAAGAAAAACAGCGGTACGGAGAAAGACAATGGATAAAAAATGCGTAAATACGGAAGCGGGAAAGAGCAATGACGGAAAAGCGGGCGCAAAAAGAAAGACGGACAGGCTTGACCGGGTTCTGATTGCGCTTGCGCTGCTTTCGGCGGCGGCGGGAATGGTGTGCGCCGTTTATTACTATGACATATATCCCGTTTTTCATGCGGCGGATGCGGTGATAATCGCTTCGTTCTGCGTGCTTGCGGCGGTGCTGGCGGTGAGTATTTTCCGCCTTATTGTGCATATGAGCTCGGGCAGGTTCCGCGCGGGGGTGCTGATACCGGCGGCTGTTGCGATAGTACTTGGTGCGGTTTCGTTTTTTGTGTGCAGCAGTGCGGACAGATGGACCGTGGTAAACGGCTTTGATAAAAACCGGGCACGCTATAATGCGGCGGCGGAATATCTTGCACAGCAGCCTTACAGCGAAGAGACCGAGCTGCCTGCGGAGTATGCCGACCTCAGCCGCGGAAGCGTTAAAAGAGTGGAATGCGCGGGGGGAAAATATATTTGCAGCATATTTACGCTGCTTGAGCATGAAAACCGCTTTGAGGGGATATTGTATGTTCCCGGCAATACGCCGGTGATATACTATGAGATAACAAACGGCTGGAGCAGCTATGCATATGAGGATCTGGGCGGGGGCTATGCATGGATAGTTTTGTATAAATAGCGATTTTACAGGGGAAGAACCGGAGGGCAGAAAAATTGAATTTTGAGGAATTGGGGGTTACGGGCGGTATTGCCCGTGCCCTGAAGCAGATGAATTACAGCACATGCACGCAGATACAGCAGGAGGCTATTCCCGCAATGCGTGAGGGAAGGGATGTTATAGCCAAGGCTCCCACGGGAACGGGCAAGACCTTTGCCTTCGGCATACCGATACTGGAAAAAATAAACGGCGACAACAAATGCGTGCAGGCGCTGGTGCTCGCCCCCACAAGGGAGCTGTGCATACAGATAGCCCAACAGCTGCGCCTGCTTGCAAAGTATATGCAGGGGGTGCGCGTGCTGGCGGTTTACGGCGGTCAGCCGATAAACAAGCAGATAGAGGCGGCAAAGCACTGCCCCAATATCGTAGTGGCAACTCCGGGGCGACTGAGCGACCTTATGCACCGTGGGGCGCTGGATATGAACGCGGTTACAACGGCGGTGCTGGACGAGGCCGACGAGATGCTGGATATGGGCTTTGTAAAGGATGTGCGGGCGATACTGGACCGTTTGCCCGCAATGAAGCAGATGGCGATGTTTTCCGCCACCATATCCCGCGAGGTTATGGACATAGGCTGGCTTTATCAGCGGGACCCCGCGGAGATCACGGTGGAGCCGGAGGCGGAGAGTATGCCCCTTATTAACCAGTACGCCGTGGAATGCTCGCTTGGGTCAAAGCTGGGGACGCTGCTGGATATTATGGAATACCGGCGCTTCCGACGGGTTATTATTTTCTGCAACACAAAGAAAATGACGGAGCGGCTTTATACTCAGCTTGCGGCAAAGGGCTTTTGCGCGGACTGCCTGCACGGCGACATAAAGCAAAGCTCGCGCAACAGGATAATGCAGGAGTTCAAAAGCGGCGATATCGATATGCTGGTGGCCACCGATGTGGCGGCGCGGGGCATAGATGTAAGCGGTATTGACGCGGTGTTTTCCTATGATGTGCCGCAGGAAAACGCCTACTACCTGCATCGCATTGGGCGCACGGGGCGGGCGCGCAATGTGGGGGATTCCTACATATTCTATACCTTTGCGGAAAAATTCCGCCTTGAGGATATAATACGCCTTACCAAAAGCAATGTGACCTTTATAAAAATAAACGCACAGCACGCCATAGAGGAGCTGCCGCAGGAGCAATAGGCGGTTTTTTATTAAAATTTAACAAGCACGGCGCACCCGAAGAGCTTCGGGTGTGCTTTTTACTTTTCGGGCGCGCGGCTTTTGCGAATTTGCTGCGGATCCGACGCGGCGGAAGCGGATCTTATCTGCTCGATTATAAGAAGGGCTTCGGCCTCCTTCTCGATAAGCCGAACCAGCTCATACGGGTGCATATCAAAGGCCGCGGCAATGCGCCAGACGGTTTCGAAATTTGCCTGCTTGCTGCCGCTTTCTATCATTGCAAGATGGCTTCGCGCAAGCTGTGCAAACCCGCTGAAAACCTCCTGAGAAAGCCTTTTGCTTTTTCGTATTCTTCGCACCACTCTGCCGACGGCGTAATTGTTGAATTCTATCATCGCAGACACCTCCCGCGTTCCAATTTATAGGAAAAATGCGGATTTAGTGTCTGCGATAGCAGATAAGCGCGGCGGGGAACTGTGCTAAAATGGGTAAAAATATATTTATATTGTTTAATATTGTAAGGAGGGTGATTATGAGTAGGACGGCAACATTTTCGGATAAGGATGGGGAATCGGTAAGAAAGGCGGATTCGGGAATACAAAAAACCGCGAAGCATGCTTAAGAAATAACAGGTGAACAGGGAGGAAAGAAAATGTACGATAATGTAGGTAAAAAAATAATGACGCTGGCAAAAGTTTTGGGGTGGGTATTTCTTATAGCCGGTATAATAACCGCCATAGTGTTTATGTCATTTGGTTGGAAGTTTTTTGTCGTAATAACTCCGTTAATAGGCGGCGCAATATTATATATTTTAACTTGGTTTTTATATGGGTTCGGTCAATTGGTGGATGATGTAAGCGCAATGCGCTATGCTGCAAAAGAAGCGGACCGGGACACGGTGTCCGAAGAGCTCCCCGAATTATAAGGAGAATATTGAAATGAGCGAAAGGTATAAAAGGCTTTTTGCTTTGCCTGAAAACCTTCATACCGAGGACGCACCTGTTGTTATTATGGCGGGCGCGCTCTTAAAGGATAATCAGACGGGCAGAGTGCTGGCACAGCTTAAATTAAAAAATGTATCGGAAGAAACAATAAAATCGGTTAAGGTGTCCATACAGGCTTTCGGAAAATCGGGAGCTGAAGCAAAAGAAATTCATTATGAATATGCTGATATTTCCGTAAAAAGCGGTGAGGAATTCGGAAGCAAGACCCCAATCGAGATGAATAATAAAATACTTTATTATTCTGCTGTTATTACAGAGGTGCTGTTTGAAAACGGCACGGCTTGGAAAACAAATATTAACGATTCGGACAAAAAAGCTTTATCCGAACAGGTTCGGCAAGCTTTAATGAATAAGAGCAGAACATGCCTGAAAAAATCAGCTTTTATTCCGCTTATTTTAGCTGCTGCGGGAATACTGATTTCCGTAAGCGAGTTCGCGGTGTATTTCAGCCATAGTGCCAATTCCTTATATGAGAACATATATATTGGCAGTTTTGTGGCGGAGCGTTTTATTTCACTAATATTCCCGATAGCCGTTCTTGTGCTGCCGAAGACTAATATAATGAAAACATCAAGAGTGATGATGTATATCGGCTTTGCATTGCTTGGAGTTCAGGCACTTGCGGCTATTTTGTATTATTCAGCCGGATTGGACACTGTGTTGGCAAACTTGCGTATTCCCGGTTATGATTTTTTAGGCAATATATCCAAGGTGCTTGCTTGGATCCGGGGAGGGTGGGGCTTCGATTTGAGATGGCTGCTGCAGCTGATGAGCTCCCTGTGCTTATTCGGAAAGACTGTTGCCGGCATAATAATATGTAAAAAAGCGCAAGTTTAAAATAACGAATTTGGCCTCCCCTTGCGGGAGGCTTTTTTATATTTGTCAGCGGGATAATGAGAGGCGGGCGAAGGAAAAAACACCGCACGAGAGGTTCGTGCGGTGCATTAAAGGCTGAATACAGGGAATCGCGCTTAAAGCGATTACTTCTGAGCCTCTTCCACGGCAACTGCCACGGCGACGGAAGCGCCCACCATGGGGTTGTTGCCCATGCCGATAAGGCCCATCATTTCCACGTGCGCGGGGACGGAGGAGGAGCCTGCAAACTGCGCATCTCCGTGCATTCGTCCCATAGTGTCCGTCATGCCGTAGGAAGCGGGACCTGCCGCCACGTTGTCGGGGTGAAGGGTGCGTCCCGTACCTCCGCCGCTTGCGACGGAAAAATATTTCTTTCCGTTTTCGCCCGCCCATTTTTTGTAGGTGCCCGCCACTGGGTGCTGGAAGCGCGTGGGGTTGGTGGAGTTTCCCGTTATTGAAACGTCTACCTTTTCATGCCGCATGATTGCCACGCCCTCGCTTACGTCGTCCGCGCCGTAGCAGCGAACCTTTGCCTTTTCTCCGTTGGAAAACGCTGTTTCGTTTACGATTTTCAGTTCTCCCGTGCAGTAATCGTACTTTGTCTGTACGTAAGTAAAGCCGTTTATACGGGAGATGATGTACGCCGCGTCCTTTCCGAGACCGTTGAGAATGACGCGGAGAGGCTTTTTGCGCACTTTGTTGGCGGTGCGCGCTATGCCTATGGCGCCTTCGGCGGCGGCAAAGCTTTCGTGACCCGCGAGGAAGGCAAAGCACTCCGTTTCCTCCGAGAGCAGCATTTTGCCGAGGTTGCCGTGGCCGAGACCCACCTGACGCTGGTCCGCCACGGAGCCGGAAATGCAGAACGCCTGCAACCCTATTCCTATGTCGGCGGCGGCGTCCGCTGCCGTCTTTGCGCCTTTTTTGAGCGCTATGGCGCAGCCGAGGGTATAAGCCCACACCGCGTTTTCAAAGGCAATCGGCTGAATGCCTTTTACTATGGAATCCACGTTTATGCCGTGCTGTTCGCAGACGGTTTTCGCCTGCTCAATGTTTTCGAGACCGTATTCGCGCAGCACGCCGTTTATTTTGTCTATTCTTCTTTCATAGCCTTCAAACAGAGCCATAAATCACAACCTCCTTTTATGCCTTTCGCGGATTGACGTAGCTGTCCGCCTCGTCGAATCTGCCGTAACGGGATTTGGCTTTTTTCAGCGCCTCGTCCGCGGATAAACCGTCGGTAATCAGCTGCATCATTTTTCCGATATGCACGTATTCGTATCCTATGACCTCTCCGTCCTTCAACGCCATTTGAGTGATGTAGCCCTCGGACATATCTAGGTATCTCACGCCTTTGAGATTGGTGGAATATATTGTGCCCACCTGACTGCGCAGCCCCTTTCCGAGGTCCTCGAGTCCCGCGCCCACGGGAAGTCCGTCATCGCTGAAAGCGGACTGCGTGCGTCCGTAAACGATTTGCAGAAAAAGCTCGCGCATTGCGACGTTTATTGCGTCGCACACAAGGTCGGTGTTCAATGCTTCGAGCAGTGTTTTTCCGGGCAGAATTTCTCCCGCCATGGCAGCCGAATGCGTCATGCCCGAGCAGCCGAGAGTTTCCACCAAGGCCTCCTCTATGACGCCGTTTTTGACGTTGAGCGTCAGCTTGCAGGCGCCTTGCTGAGGCGCGCAGCAGCCTACGCCGTGCGTTAAACCGCTTATATCCTTGATTTCTTTGGATTGTGTCCATTGCCCCTCCTGAGGTATGGGCGCAGGTCCGTGGTTGCAGCCTTTTTTTACGCAGCACATTTCTTTGACTTCGTGCGAATATTGCATTTGCCTTTCCTCCCGCATAAATTCCTGATTTTGCTTTGACTTATATTAACATATTTGATATTTTTTTTCAAACGAATTGCAGCGTTTGTGGGACAAGCCTTGATTTTTTTATTATTGACGTATTTTGAAAAACGGAGTATAATTTTAAAATATGAAAACCGATTTGCATATTCACACAAATTGCTCGGACGGCAGCCTGTCTCCCGAACAAATAGTGGAAAGGGCTTGCGGGGCGGGGCTTGACGCCATAGCCGTCACCGACCACGACAACGCCAACGGAGTGGAGCGCGCTGTTCTTGCCGCGCGCGGAAAGCCGCTTAAAGTAGTTGCGGGCATTGAGCTTTCCGCTTACGACAGGGATATGGAAACCCATGTTTTGGGGCTTGGCATAGACTACGCGGGCGATCGCTTCAAGGAGTCCATGTCGAGGATTCAGGCGCTGCGTCACGAGCGCAACCGTCTGCTGCTGCAAAGGCTTGCGGAGCTGAATATCTTTGTTTCCTTCGACGAGCTTGAAAAGGCGTTTCCTTTTGAAGTGCACGGTCGCTCGCATATAGCGCGGATTATGGTTGAAAAGGGGTATGCCGCGGATTTTAAATCGGCGTTTTCCGAATATCTTGCGCCCGAGGGCAAAGCTTACGTAAAATCAAGACGTCTTTCGGTGGAGCAGGCGATAGAGCTTTCCCACCGCTACGGCGGCAAGGCCGTGCTCGCGCATCCCGCAAAGCTGCGCATGAACGCCACTCAGGCAGAGGGCTTTGTGGCTTATCTCAAACGCGTGGGGCTTGACGGAATTGAAGCGGATTACTTTGCGCATACTAACGTCGAGCGAGATTTTTTCAGGTATCTGGCGGACAAGTACGGGCTTTTCGTGACGGGAGGAAGCGATTTTCACAGGAAAAATTTGTCTCCGAGATTCACGCCGATTACGGCGTGAATCTCGGAGACAAATTTTTCCTGCCCGACGAAAAAACGCTTGCCGCGCTGGGACTTTGAGAGGTGGATATGCGTTTAAAAAGATTTAAAACAGGGTTGTTTGTGATTGCGCTCTCGCTGCTTGGTGCGGCGGGAGTTTTTTTTACGTTTGATACGGAGGGCGGCGCGTGCGCCGCGCAGACAGTGTCTCCTGCGTTTTCCGCAGCGGACGGAGTTTTAAGACCTTGGGACGTTTCTTTCGAGATTGTCGTGTTTGACAAGCGTTTGGCTTACTCGCTGTCCGAGAATATCCAAGCTCTTTCGGAGGAGGAAAAAGAGGACAGGCTTGTATACCGCTCCGTCAGGCTGAAAAAGCGCTGGATAAAGCAGGCGGCCGATATGGGCTTCGACGAGGTCGAAGCATGGTGTTATCTTCTGCCCGGGCTGAAAGAATTGGTCAAGCAGGCGGAAAGCGCATTGTACAAGCGGGCGCAGGACGCTTCGGTTAGCTTTGCGCCCGAGACCAAATCGCGGTTTGTTTACAAAAAGGAGGTAGCGGGCGTGGAGCTTGACAAAAAAGCCTTTGCGGAATCGCTGTCAAAGGCGGTTTCGGAGGGCGGCGCGATAACGGCGCGAGGCAAGACCGTGCTTCCCGAGGTGTCGTTGGAGCAGCTGAAACGGCAGACGACGTTGAAATGCAGGTTTTCTACCCGGTACGGCAACAGCACCGCCGCGAGAAAATCCAACGTCAAAAGAGCGTTAAAAGCCTTTCAGGGCATGACAGTGGAAAACGGCGAAAGAGTTTCCTTCAATGAGGCGGTAGGTCCGCGCACCAAACAGAACGGCTTTTTTGAGGCCAAAATCATTATGGACGGCAAGTACGTGCAGGGAGTGGGCGGAGGCGTATGTCAGGCTTCGACGACGCTGTTCAACGCTCTGATTATGTCGGGAGTCACCGTAAACAAGGTGCATCAGCATTCTTTGGCGTCCTCCTATGTAGCTCCGAGCTTCGACGCAATGGTGTCGTCGGTCAGCGACCTTGTGTTCACCAATGAAACGGGCGGCAGAATTTTTATCGCGGCTTACGGCACGGACAGCGAGGCGACGGTAGAAATTTACGGTCTGCCAAACGAGTACGAAATCAGGCGGCGCAGCGTGGAAATTGCGCGCAAGCCTTTTTCGACGCGCACAATAGAGGACAGGGAGGGCAGGTACTCCGACAAGGTTGTTTTCGATACCGATACGTTTGTTTTGTCCAACGGCGCCGACGGATTGACCTCCGAGGGGTGGCTGGATTATTATCAGGGCGGAAAGCTTGTCAAATCGAGAAAAATCAGAACCAACACTTATCTCCCCACCGAAAGAGTGGTGGTCAAGGGCGTAAAAGCCCGTCCGCAGGAGGGAGAGGAGAGCGGCGCGGGCGGCGACACTCCCGCACAGCCTCAAAAGGAGGAAAATCAAAGTACGACGGCGGATTAAAAACATACAAGGCTGCGCAAACAGTTGAAAAAAATGCGCGGTTGCTGTAAAATAAGACGCAACAGGAGTTTTTATGGCAGACAAACCCGCACGCGACGTCAATGTAAACGCGGTTCCGCAGAATCTTGAAGCGGAGCAGTGTCTTTTGGGCTGTATACTTTTGGACGACAATCTCGCTCAGGAGCTTGTTCCCACTCTCAAAGCGGAGGATTTTTACGCCCCGTCGCACAGAATTTTGCTGTCGGCAATGCAGAAGGTTTTGAACGAGAGCAAACCGATAGATTTCGTTACCGTCGCGGACGCTTTGGACAGAAGCGGGCAGCTGGCTGCCGCAGGCGGCATAAATTACCATAGCCCGCCGCGCCAGCGACTGGCCCATCACGTCCGCAAAATCCGGCACCTGTGCCCATGCGTCTGCAGGGTCAAAGGGAACAACAGCCGCCGGGGCAAGCGGGGAG
>ENA-OURV01000153-OURV01000153.1-human-gut-metagenome-genome-assembly--contig:-NODE-153-length-57909-cov-7.686072_pt1 | contig 57909 bp, 51 predicted proteins | sample MGYA00242141_ERZ509072 | MGnify/ENA primary metagenome ERZ509072 (study PRJEB26280, sample SAMEA2338763) | human gut metagenome | biome: human gut; feature: human-associated habitat; material: faeces... | reverse complement strand
ACCGATGAGTTTTCTGGAGAGAAATAATGCGTGACACAGTTTATTTTACACTACCCCCATTACATAAGTTTCCACATTTGCCTTTTGAAAATTCAACGCATAACCCACATACACATTCTTACATACATTCAGGCCAAGGTTAAATTCACAACATACGCCTCCATAATCGTTTTCTATATGGTATCCATATCCTGCATCCAAAGCCACATAACCCGACATATTTTTATAGAAACAAGGAGACGTACCTCTAATACCCGTCATAGCCTGCAATAACGTATGAGTCCATAATTCATCAAAATAATCTGTCCCTACCATCGCCTTCACTCCAATAGCATCCCAAGACAAATAAGGCAAGAAATTCCTCTGATAACGCACTCCTAAATCAAAGATTCCATTAGCTCCTTTCGCCGAGCCTATCCCTAAATCAATAGCCACACGGTTTTTCTTAAAATCATCTTCATACAGTTTTTGTGCACTTACGGTAACTGAGATGGAAAATATAGCCATCCATAAACATATAATCTTCTTCATCTGTCTTATTTTATTTAAACATAGTAATATTAATTCTTGCGTTTACTCCTTTCCCTCCACTCGACAAATACACATCCATCGTCGAACTGATTCTGCCAGTCAACCCCTCCCCTTCTCTCAATCCATAACTTCTGACGGACCTTAGAAAAACATACCGTTTTTTCATAACATCTTTTTTTATGCTTATAGCCTCCCCAGATTTAGCGGACAAAATAAAAAGGCATGGGAGTCTGTACTATGCTCATCCCGCATTCAGGCTCTCGCATTGCCCACCAACAAGGATAAGCAACGCAGCCAGCCCACGCCCTGGAATAATATACAGAGTATCGTGCACAGAACATGCACGACACTTGACACTACACCAAAAGTGGGCGTTTCCGTTGCCTTATCTTCCTGTTGGTTCAAACTTGCGAGATTCGAATGCAGAAGATAACGTTCGTAAACGCCTTTCTCATAAATAAAAATTCTATGCATCACGCCTGATTTTTCATAGAACACCACAAATATAAAGAGAGAAATCAAAAATTCAAAAAAAAGAGTCGTCTATCTATATAAATACTCCTTTATATAAAAAATCCGGCCATCGAGATACAAACTCGATGGCCGGACTTTCCATTAATTCCATCAATACCATACCACCGGCTTATCGCCCATCAGGAAGGTCAGCTCACCTCCCTTCATGATATCGGCATATCCTATCCAGGATTTTTTGTACTCTTTTCCGTTCAGGAGCACACCCTGTATGTAATTGTTCTGCTGGCCCTGATCGTTCCGCTTGATGACAAACTTGCCGCCCGGTACCGCAATTTCGACCTTCTCGAAGTTCGGATAACCAAAGACAAACTTACCTCCGGCAGGTTCCACCTGATAGAAACCGAAAGAAGAAAGCACATACCACGCCGACATCTGACCCACGTCTTCGTTGCCCGACAATCCGTCCGGCTGGTCGGTGTACATGGTATGCAGAATTTCTTTCACCCGCTCGGCGGTCTTCCATGGCTGTCCTACCATTGTATATAAATAGGTGATGTGGTGGCTAGGTTCGTTGCCATGTGCATACTGCCCAATCAGACCGCTAATATCCGGAGAAGATGCTTCTCCCATGTCACCTTCAGCGAGGAACAGAGAATCCAGTTTGTGGACAAAAGCCTCCTTACTGCCGAAGCATTCCACCAGTCCCTCTACATCCTGCGGCACCAGCCAAGTGTACTGCCAGGCATTTCCTTCACAATAGTCATCGTCTCTGTGCGCCGATGCATACGGACTGAAAGGCGTACGCCAGGAACCATCGCTCAACTTGCCTCTCATGAAGCCGGTAGCAGCATCAAAATATTTCTTATACGACTTGCTGCGCTCCAGGAAGTAGGCATAATCCTCCTGCTTGCCCAAACGGCGGGCAGCCTGCGCCACCGCCCAATCGGCAATGGCATATTCCATATCGTAAGCAATGGCTTCCGTCATCTTATCGGCCGGAATGAATCCGTACTGGATTCGATATTCCATACCACGTTCCGGCAGCATGGACGATTCCTTCAACGCCTTGAACGCCAGCTCCGAATCAAAGCCCTTGATGTCCTTCAGAATGGCATCTGCCACTACCGGCACTCCCGGATTGCCCACCATACAGTTGGTCTCGCAACCCATCAGGTGCCATACCGGCAACTTGCCCTGCTGCTCATAAATATGCAGCATCGTGTTGATGATGTCGCTCATCCGTTCCGGCTGGAGAATAGTCATCAAAGGCTGTGCAGCCCGATAAGTATCCCAAAGAGAGAAAGTGGTGTAATTCTTGAAACCCTTTCCGTGGTGTATTTGCTTGTCGGCTCCATAATAATCGCCGTTCACATCACAAAATTCTGAGGGAGCAAACAGGGTGTGATACAGGCTGGTATAGAAAATCTTCTTGGACACTGCATCCTGTGTGGAGACCTTGACCTTGTTCAGCTCCTTGTTCCAGGCAGCCTTGGCATCGGCCACAGTCTGCTCAAAATCCCAGCCACTAAGCTCCGTCTGCATGTTCAACTGGGCCCCCTCTTCGGATGTAGGCGAAAGGGCCACCTTCATGTAAATCGGTGCCGGATTTCCTGCCGGGAAATTCACCCGGGCAAACAGCTGGGCTCCCTGGCCCATATTGCCTTCCTTGACTGAATCATTGACAATGAAGGCTACACTGTCGAACTTCCGCGAGAACTCGGCCCGGAAGAAAATACGCTGGTCGTCGGCCCATCCCTTGGAATAACGGTAACCGCTCAGTGTGCTGTCGTTGACTACCCGAATCACCGCATCCGTAGTCTTGTCCCAGCAACCTCCGTTCACCATATCGAACACAATGGCCGGACTCTCCTTTTCAGGGAAGGTATATTTATGGAATCCCACCCGCTTGGTGGCTGTCAGTTCCACGTCCACATTGTATCTTGACAGATGCGTACGATAGTAACCCGGGGTGACCACCTCTTTCGAACGGTCGGAATATGACCAGAGACCGGTTTCATACGACGTGGTATCGCCGCGCGCATAAGTCACTTCGCCCACCACCGGCATCACGTTGATATCATGCAAATCGCCGATACCCGTACCGCTCAGGTGCGTATGAGGGAACCCGATGACTGTAGAGTCCGATTCATGATAACCCGACACCCAGTCCCACGACTGAGGGATGCTGGTCGGGCCCAACTGTACGAAGCCATAAGGCACATTCGCCCCGAAAAACACATGTCCGTGTCCACCGGTACCGATGCGGGGGTCTACAAACTGCGTCAAGTCTTCCATTTCCTGTTTCTCCTGATTACCTCCACAAGAAACCAAACACAAAGACAAGACCGGAACAAAGAATAATGATTTTTTATCCATGGTTTTAAATTTAATATAATTCAAGGTCAATAATTTCCTTCTCTCGAAAAAGAATAAGGGGCATCTTCCCGCGCGATACCTCTTTTTTCGTTCGGCAAGTTACTCATTTCTATTTGTATTTTAGCACCTTTCATCAAATCTTTATGAGAAAAATAATTATGTGTATAAGTTTTTCCATTCATTTCCAAATTCTTAATGTACAGATTCTCCTCACTGTTCAACGGAGCCTCTATCGTCACGTCCTTTCCGTTCTCCAGGTGAATGATTGCCTTCTTAAACAAAGGAGCCCCTATCACATACTGGTTGCTTCCCGGGCAAACGGGATAAAATCCCAGTGCAGAGAACACATACCAAGCCGAAGTCTGGCCGTTGTCCTCATCACCGCAATATCCATCCGGCGCAGGCGAGTACATCCGGTTCATCACCTGCCGCAACCAATACTGAGCCTTCCAGGGCTGTTTGGCATAATTATACAGGTAAATCATGTGCTGGATAGGCTGGTTGCCATGGGCGTAATTCCCCATGTTCATCACGGTCATTTCCCGAATTTCATGAATGACAAAACCATAATAGCTGTCATCAAATACGGGCGGAACGGCAAACACAGAATCGAGCATCGTCACAAACATCTTGTCTCCCCCCATCAGGTCAATCAGTCCCTGAGGGTCGTGAAATACCGACCAGGTGTAATGCCAGCTGTTTCCTTCGGTAAAAGCATCCCCCCATTTGAGTGGAGAGAAAGGCGCCATGAAAGTGCCGTCCTTTTTCTTTCCCCGCATCAGCCTGGTTTCCGGATCAAACAGATTTTTATAGTTCAAGGCCCGACGGGCAAACAAGTCGATTTCCGCTTTCGGACGCTTCAGTTCCTTGGCCAGCTGATAGATACACCAGTCATCATAGGCATATTCCAGCGTACGGGCCGCATTCTCATGGATGTGTACATCACAGGGCACATAGCCTAACTGGTTGTAATATTCATATCCCAGCCGTCCGGTAGAAGAGACCTCCGGATGTACGTTGTTTGTGCCGTGCAGCAATCCCTCGTACAAGGTCTGCAGGTCGTCCACCTTGACCCCTTTCATATACGCGTCTACCAGCACTGAAGCCGAATTATTGCCTACCATGCATCCGCGATGTCCGGGACTGGCCCATTCCGGGAAGAAACCGCTTTCCTTATAAGTATTGAGCAAGCCTTCCTGTATTTCCTTGTTCACAGAAGGATAAGCCAGATTCAGCAACGGAAACAGACAGCGGAACGTATCCCAAAAACCGGTATCCGTGTACATATACCCCGGCAGCACCTGCCCGTTGTAGGGACTGTAGTGTACCACCTGCCCACGAGCATCTATCTCATAGAACTTGCGGGGGAACAGCAACGAGCGATACAGGCAGGAATAAAACGTGCGGTACTGGTCCAGATTCCCTCCGTCCACTTCAATTCTGCCCAGCATCTCATTCCAGGCCGACTTTCCTTTTTCGGCCAACACCTCCAGGCTGTCATCGCCCAGTTCCTTCAGGTTTTCCAAGGCCTGCTCCACACTGATAAACGAAGAAGCCACCCGTGCATGCACCTTTTCCCCCTTCCGGGTAGAAAACCCGATAATGGCTCCTGCATGGTTTGCCTCCTGTTCTGTTTTATCTACCGAGATACAGCTATCGGCAACCGTCGCCTTGTACGTAAAAGGCTTATCGAATTCGATGACGAAATAATTTTTGAAATTCTCCGGTACTCCCCCACTGTTTTTGGTGGAATAACCGATGATGCGGTTGTTCGCTGCCTCAATCTTTACGTATGAGCCCTGATCAAACGCATCAATCACCACATAAGAATGTGCATTTTCAGGGAAAGTGAAGCGGAACAACGCAGCCCGTTCCGTGGGCACCAGTTCCGTCACCACATCGTGCTCGGCCAGATACACCTTATAATAATATGGCTTGGCCTCTTCCCCCTTGTGCGAGAACCAGCTGGCACGCTGGTCTTCCTCGAATACAGGCTTTCCGACCACCGGCATAAGGGCAAACTGGCCATAGTCGTTAATCCACGGACTGGGCTGATGCGTCTGCTTGAAGCCCCGGATTCGGGTGGCCGTGTACATGTACTGCCATCCATCTCCCATTTTCCCGGTTTGCGGAGTCCAGAAATTCATTCCCCACGGGCGGGCAATGGCCGGATAGGTATTTCCAGCAGAAAACTCATAAGTGGACTGTGTACCCATCAATGGATTCACATAATCGGCATAGTTCGTGGCCTGGCTGAAAAGGGCTACGAACAGTATCATCATTAACAAAACTAATTTCTTCATTCTAAATTTCCAATCTAACATTTTCCATTAATACCAGATATGTCCGGGTTCCTTGCACATTTCCAGTTCCAGCGTAGCCCCCGACATAATCTGCTCGTGCGTGATGAAACTCTGATGATAAGGCTTTCCGTCCAACTTGACCGCACGGATATACCGGTTTTCCTTGCTCAGGTTCTCTGCCTTCACGGTAAAGATTTTCCCGTTCGAAAGCTTTAACTCCACTTTCTTGAATTTCGGTTTGCCTATCTCATACTGGCCGGATACCGGATTCACCGGATAAAATCCCATGGCACTGAACACATACCATGCCGACATCTGTCCGCAGTCCTCGTTCCCGCACAATCCTGCCGGGATATCGAGGTAAAGTTCATCCATGATCTGCGACACATATTGCTGCGTCTTCCAGGGCTGGTTCACCTTGTTGAACAAATAAGCCACATGATGGCTCGGCTCGTTGCCATGCGCATACTGTCCGATCATGCCTGTGCTGAAAATAGGCAGGTCTTCCCCCTCCGTCGGATGAAAGGTGAACATGCTGTCCAGTTTCTCGGCAAAGCGTGCTTTTCCACCCACCAGCACGATGAGTCCATCGATGTCATGCTGCACAGACCAGAAATAATGCCAGGCGTTGCTTTCGCAAATATGCGGGGTATAGTCCTCCGCCCGGAAATCCGGAATAAAATTCCCCTTGTCGTCTTTCGGCTGCATGAACGAAGTAGCCGGGTTGTACAGGTTCCGATAATTCTGCGAACGGGCATAGAACGTATCGGCCACGTCCTTGCGTCCCATCCTGGCGGCCATCTCCGCAATGCAGAAATCATCGAACGCATATTCCAGCGTCCGCGACAGCGACCAGTCGTCCGAATTGTATTTATCCGTCACATTATAAGGCACATACCCCAGCTGCTTGTAAAGACCGATGCCCCGGTATTCATCCAGATTGGCCGTATGCACACAAGCCTCCAGGGCCTTTTCCGCCTCAAAATCACCGATACCTTTCAGGTAAGCGTCCACAATGACCGGCACCGCATGATAACCAATCATCATGTCGGTCTCGCTTCCATAGAAGTTCCACACCGGCAGACGTCCGTTCTGCTCATAAAATGCCAGAAACGACTTGACCATGTCATTGGTCCGTTCCGGCTGGGTATAAGTGAACAGCGGATGCGACGCCCGGAACGTATCCCACAATGAAAACGTGCTGTAATTGGTCCATCCGGCGGCCTGATGCACCTGTCCGTCCGGTCCGTAATATTTTCCGTCCACATCCGAATAAATGGTAGGCGCCAGCATGCTGTGATAGAATGCCGTATAGAAGATGGCCTTCTCTTTCCTGTCGTCCGACTGCACCCGGATTTTCGCCAGTTCTCTGTTCCATTTCTCCCGGGCCTGCCCACGGTATTTCTCGAAATCATTTTCCGGCGCCTCTGCCTGCAGGTTCTTCGCAGCCCCCTCCATGCTGACACCCGAAAGGGCCGTGGTTACCACCACCTGCTCCCCTTTCCGTGTGGAAAAATCGAAACGCGCCACGTAGGCTGTCCCCATCTTGTGGTCGTTGTGCAAGATAGGCGTAGTATCCAGCTGTATCTTCTCAAAAGGTACCGAGAAACGGGTCTGGAAAAACACTTTCTGGTTGCGGGCCCACCCGTCGGAAAAACGGTAGCCCCGGATGGTCACAGAATCCACCACCTCCACATAACTGTCTTGCGTGGCGTCCCAGTTCATCGCTTTCTTCAAGTTCAGGATAATGGCCGACTGAGCTTCCGGAAACGTGTAACGCTGGATGCCGCAACGCTCCGTGGCTGTCAGCTCCACCTTGATTCCGTAATCTTCCAGAAAAACCTGATAATAACCCGCCGACGCACTTTCCTGCTCGTGCGAGAACTTGGAATGTATGCCCAACGGAGGCGCCGCCTCTACGTAGGGCAAGGTGACAGGCATAAAAGAAATGTCATACAAATCGCCTGCGCCGGTACCCGAAAGGTGTGTATGACTGAATCCGGCAATGGTGCTGTCCGGATAATAATACCCCGCAATCCGGTCCCAGCCCGGCAAACCGTTGTCCGGACTCAACTGTACCATACCGAACGGTACCTGTGCTCCCGGATACGTATTCCCTGTAAAATCGGTTCCGATAAAAGGATTTACATACTGTGTCAAATCTTCCCCCGTAGAAACAGCAGGAGGTGCACACCCCCACGTCAGACTGACTAACCCCACTAACGCCCAAAATGATTTTTTCATACTATGATTCTTTCTAAGTGGCTAAAAGATAAACAAATCTACTAAATCGGCTCGAGAAATCCCACAAAGGAAGCCTAAAAAACAATTTTTGAAATCACGCCTGCACATTCTCTCAAAGGCCCCTATCCATTCTCTGTTTCGCACTGCGGGATTTATATCTCACAGTGTGGGATATGTATTTCACACTGTGGTTTTTGTATCCCACACTGTGGGACAGAGAAATCTTTATAGATTTTGTTTGTTTAGTATAAGTACTTTTTCTATCTTTCGCCTTTAAAAACGGATATTATATAAGGTAGATTGAGAAATGAAGGACTATAAATTGAAGTCTGTAGGCGTTTACAACGGGAGTGTGTGTGTGGCGTCGTTGGACGGAAAGAGTGGAAAATTCGTTCCATGTGAAAAATTGGAATCCTGTAAGGAGTTGGTTTATATGCGTTTGCGTACATTGGAGGCAGTGGCTTCTTTTCGTTTTCTGGAGCGCGCGATAGGGGTATTGACCCAGCATGAGATGCCTGTTTTTGCCATGGCTTCTTCCGCCGGCAGTTTTTCCGTAGTGACGGGAGGTGGGCATGACAGTCTGGAAAAGGTCTTCAAGGAGCTTTCTTCGTTTGCCGAGGTGGAACTGGAGCACAATGTGGAGGTAATTTGTGTGCAGGAGGATACAGACACATACGGCAAGAAAGCGGAACAGAACTTGGTGTCGTTGCTGAAAGATATTCCGGTATTGATGGTTTCTTCGGAAGAAGGAGCCGGACGTGTGACATTGACTGTGCGTCGGGAAGATCGTGAGAAGGTGATTCACCTGTTCCAGGAAGTGTGTGAATGACGATGCACCATGCTAATTCTGAAAAAATATGCTGCAAAGATTGGAAGGGGTAGTGCTGCACGTAGTGAAATACAGCGACAAATCAAACATCGTACATATCTATACGCGTGAGAACGGGAGCATGTCGTTCCTGATACCGGCGGCGCGTTCGCGCAAATCGTTGGTGAACGGGGTGTTGTTTCGTCCGCTTTCGTTGGTGGAAGTGGAGGCCGACGTGCGTTCACGCACGGCTCTTCCTTCGGTGAAGGAAGCCCGGCTGGCTTATCCGCTGGAGTCTGTGCCTTATGATCCGTATAAGCTGGGTATTGCCATGTTTTTGGCAGAATTCTTGTCGCATGCGTTGCGCGAGGAGGGAAAGAACGAACCGCTTTTTGCCTATTTGTCGTCTTCCATCCGCTGGCTGGATGCCTGTCGGGCAGATTTTGCCAATTTCCATTTGGTGTTTTTGATTCGTCTGTCTCGCTTTTTAGGGTTCTATCCCAATCTGGAAGATTACCGGGAGGGCGACTGGTTCGATATGCTGAATGCGTGTTTCGTACCGGAAAAGCCTCTGCATGGCATGTCGCTTTCACCGGAAGAGGCTTCACACATCTGTCAACTGGCCCGTATGAATTACGAGACCATGTTTCTCTTCGGCATGAACCGTCTGGAACGTCAACGCTGCCTGTCGGTCATGATGGAATATTACCGGCTGCATCTGCCGGATTTTCCGGAACTGAAATCGCTCGATGTATTGAAAGAACTGTTTGGTTGAGGCTGTACATGGATGCACAAAAAAACGGGATGTATTCTCGTTTGTAGAAAATACATCCCGTAGAAAATTTTATGGGAGGATTTTATCCCAACAATTCTTTTACTTTGGCAGAAATGGCACGTCCTTCAGCCAGTCCGGCCAATTCCTTGGAAGCTACGCCCATTACTTTTCCCATGTCTTTACCGCTGGTAGCACCTACACGGGCAATGATGTCTTTCAGTCTGGCTTCCAGTTCTTCCGGAGAAAGCTGTTTCGGCAGATAAGTTTCGATGACACGAACCTGAGCCATTTCTTCTTCTGCCAGGTCGGCACGTCCTTGTCCTTCGTAGACGGCAGCTGAATCTTTGCCTTGTTTTACCAGTTTCTGCATGATTTTCAAGGCTGCATCGTCTGTCAGGGTATCGTTGGCTCCCGGAGCAGTTTTTGCTTCCAGAAAACATTTCTTGATGTTACGCAAGGTTTCCAGTCTTACCTTGTCTTTGGCCTTCATGGCCTCTTTGATATCGTTGCTGATTTGATCAAATAAATCCATATTCGTAATATATTATTTTAAAAGGTCATTCATTTTGGGGTTAGAAAGTAATAGTCATGGAACCGGAAGCATTGGTGGTTTCTGGTTCTGGTTTGACTTTTTCTTCTGTGGTGGCTTTGGAACGGATGTTTTCCAGTTCCATTTTGGTACGCTTGTAAGTCGGAGTGGTTTCTACCATGCTGATGATGTCATCATTGGCAAGGTCTTCCTGACTGAAGATGTAAATGTTCGGACGTTTCTTCCGCATACTGCTTTTCAGGATGCTCTTTCCGTAGTAGTCGCTTCGGCGTTCGTCTTTTTTCTGCTCTTCTTCTTCCAGGTCGTCCAGGCGTTTCTGTTCTTCCAGTGAACGTTGTTTGAGCACGTTGTCCATGCCTGGTACGTCTTTGATGCCGAATCCTGTAGCCAGAATGGTGAACTTCACCTGGTTTTCCAGCGTTTCGTCGGTATAAAGACCCCACTTGGTTTCAACGTCCTTTCCGAACTTGCTCATGAATTCGTGGATTTCATCCATTTCACCCATCATCAGTTCACTGTTAGGGCTGTAGGTGATGACGAACAAGACTTTCTTTGAATTGAAGATGTCGTTGTTGTTCAGTAACGGAGAGTGGAGGGCATCGGTAATGGCCTGTGTCACTCTTCCTTCTCCTTCACCGTATCCGGTACTCATGATGGCTACTCCACCGTCTTTCAACACGGTCTTCACATCGTTGAAGTCCAGGTTGATGATACCTCGCAGAGTAATGATTTCGGCAATGCTCTTGGCGGCGATGGACAGGGTGTCGTCGGCCTTTCCGAAGGCATTCATGACACTGATGTCGGAATACACATCGCGCAGACGTTCGTTGTTGATAACCAGCAAGGCATCTACGTGTTTGCTCATTTCTTCCACACCATCGAGTGCCTGGTCAATTTTCTTGTTGCCTTCGAACAGGAACGGGATGGTCACGATACCTACGGTCAGGATTCCCATATCCTTGGCCGTTTTGGCGATGATAGGAGCGGCACCTGTTCCGGTTCCACCTCCCATACCGGCTGTGATGAATGCCATGCGGCATCCGTCATTCAGCATATTCTTGATGTCTTCGATGCTTTCTTCGGCAGCTGCCCGTGCTTTTGCCGGACGGTTTCCGGCTCCCAGTCCTTCACTACCTAATTGCAGTTTACGGAGTACGGGAGATTCTTCCAAAGCCTGGTTATCCGTGTTGCAGACCACGAATGTCACATCATGGATACCTTCTTTGTACATGTGGTTGACGGCATTGCCACCACCGCCACCCACACCAATTACTTTGATTATATGTGGAGAGTCTTTCGGAAAATCGAAAGGTACCATTGTTTCGTCTGACATAATTCTATCTATTTATGTGAGTAATCAGTTGTCTTTTAAAATCTCGTCGGAAAGGTTGGTTACTTTTTTGGTGAAGATGTCGATCCAACTGTTTTCTTTCTTTTCTTTATTGACTTTAGCTTGCAGTTCGTTCAACTCTTCTTCCTTTTCGGCAAGATGCATACGCCGTGCATTTTCAATTTCTTTCAATGCAGCCTTGTATTTCTTCTTGCTCAATTGCAACCGGGCCTCTTTTACATAAATGTTATATTCCTCCAGCCGTTTGCGGTTGCGTTCCTCTTCCTGACGTTTCTTTTCTTCATTGATTTTCCGGATACGTTCTGCTTCCTCTTCGGCTTTGCGTCTTTCCTCTTCTGCCTTGAGGCGTTCTGCTTCTTTCCGTTTGGCTTCTGCTTCTTGTTCCGCCAGATCGTTGATGAAGTCCAGCTGGTGGCCTTTCCGTGGGTCTATCTTAAGGCAGTTTTCCTTGCCTTCTACCAATAGGCCAATCAATGTGTTCTTTGTGCCGTTCTTGGGTAACTGAATAGCACCATCCAGTGCGATATTACTGCCTTTGGCGATACGGATTTTTTCAATCTTGGTAATGTGTTTGAAGGCCTCGTCAATGTTCGGCATGTTGGAGGCTCCTCCAGTAAGCACTAAACCAGCCATCAACTTATCGCCGTAATCGGAAACCATAATCTGGTTCCACACGTTGGAGATGATTTCATTGACACGGGCTTCCACGATGTATTCCAGTTTGTGGGCTGGAACGGTACATTTCCCTTCAATGGAGTATTCCTGTTCATGTGCCTGGTCTTCATCCTCGGTGGGCGGGGTAAGGGCACATCCATAGCGAAGCTTCAATTGTTCGGCATCCTCTTCTTCAATTTGCAGGCTGCAGATATCTTTTGTGATGTTGTTGCTTCCCAAAGGAATGACAGCCAGATGGCGTAGGATATTGTTTTTATATACAGATACTGTGGTTGTATCCGCTCCTAAATCCACGAGGGCACAGCCGGAACGTCTTTCGCTGTCGGTCAGTACCACATTGGCTGTGACTACTGGTGAAAGTAAATAGTCTGCTATTTCATATTTTGTTTGCTTGAAGCATTGAGCTATTCTGGCTTTCAGGGTATGATTGGCAATGATATTCAGGTAATGTCCTTCAATGCGGTCGGCCGAGATACCGACAGGTTCAGTCAGGAGATTATTCCCCACCTTGTATTCTTGGGGCTCTACACCCAGAATTTCTTGGTCTACCAATGAGATCTCACGGTTGTTTTCCATGAGCGACTCAATCAGTGCTTGTGAGATTTTCGTATCTTCTCCTAATTGTTTGGTAACGTTGTTGCGTATACTTCTGATAGATTGTCCGCCGATTCCTACATAGACTTTCTTGATGGAAGCCTGCAAATCGTTTTCCAGTTTCTGGATTACAGAAACCAGTATCTGTGTGGTTTTATCTAAATTGAAGATAGCTCCTTTTTTGATACAATCTGATGAAGGGGCATTGGCATAGGCAAGAATCTGGATACTTCCATCAGCATTCTTTTTACCGGCAATCCCTGTAATATTGGTCGAACCCAGTTCGATAGCTGCTATAAAATCTGTTACTGCCATATGTTAGTTTTCTTTTCTTGTTCCGATAATTTGGTTGTTAAACTCAATGCTGATCCGTTCGTATTTGTTCCAGCCGATACGGTTTAGCACTTTACTGTAAAACGTTTGCAATTTACTGAATTTTTCTTCAAAATCAGTGGCTTTTCCTAAAAAAAGAATATGGTCTCCCACTCGTGGAACAATTTCGAGTTCTTTTTTGGGAGTTACATTGATTTGTTCCACTTGAGCGTTCCAAAAAGGGCTGTGTTGGAGATACAGTCCTAATTCGTACAACTCTTTTTGGGCAAATTTCCGGTCGATAAATCCTGTGGCGACGGCTACATGAATGGGTTTGCCGGTGGCATTCATGATTTTGCCGGACTGGTCAATATAGTAATTGTCGCCATTGCTGCTCATCACTCGGAGAATGGGGATACGTTGGTAGACTTCAATGCCCACTTTACCGCCGGAGGTAAGATAACATTCTGCTTTGTTGATAAAGGGATGTTTGGACAATGTTTCCTCCAGCCGGCGGACATTGATACTGCCGATGCGTTTCTTTTCTGGGTACAGATTCTTCTCCTTAAGTAGTTTTTTTACCTCTGCTTCAGTGATAAAGCCATAGTCAATGCTGTCTTTGACAACCAATTTCATACCCTTGCAGACCTGATTTTCAGGTTGCCGGTTGAATACAGTAACGGCTACCACCATGTAGGCCGAAACCACTAACAGAATACAGAGTATGAAAATTCGTTTAATCATCTATCTTTCAGCAATTCATAAATTTGTGGAACGAAATTGTCTATATCACCGGCTCCGAGTGTGATGAGCACATCCAGTTTCTTGTGTTTCAATACGTCGAGCAGTTCTTCTTTGGTACACATGCTCTTCTCAATGCCGGGGCGCAGGTTGTCATAAATGAGTTGGCTGGTGACTCCCGGTATGGGGGCTTCACGGGCCGGATAGATATCCAGCAGGATGACTTCATCCAGCAGAGACAGGCTCCGGGCAAAATCCTGATAGAAGTCGCGGGTACGCGTATACAGATGAGGCTGGAATACGGCAGTGATTTTCCGGTCTGGGTACAGGCGGCGAATGGAAGTCACGCTTTGGCGGATTTCTTCCGGGTGATGCGCGTAATCGCTCAGGAACACGATGTGCGAATTCTTTATCTTGAAATCAAAGCGGCGGTCTACTCCTCTGAATTGTGGCATGGCAGCTTTTATCTCTTCCGGAGTGGCTCCTCCGATTTGTGCCAGTGCCATGGCTGCAATGCCATTTTCAATGTTGACATACACAGGTACACCCAACTGGATATCCGCAATATTGCCCAATGGAGAGATATAGTCGAAATAGATTTCTCCTTCGTGGATACGGATATTCTCTGCATGGAAATCACCTTTGTCTACAGAATAGGTATAGACGGTAACTCCCGGTTGGACATCCGGTTTCAGTTCCAGTCCCTCTTTCATAATCAGGTAGCCGTCCGGACGGATGAGGGAAGTGTATTTGCGGAAACTTTCCAAATAGGCTTCGTGGGTACCATAAATGTCCAAGTGGTCAGAATCCGTAGCGGTAATCACTGTGGCATACGGAGTCAGCCAGTGGAAAGAACGGTCAAACTCGTCTGCCTCAATTACCACGTACTCGCTTTTGTCCGACAACAGCAGATTGGTGTGATAGTTTTTGGAGATACCTCCTAAAAAGGCATTGCATCCCACATGCGAATGGTCCAGCAAGAAGGCAGCCATGGTGGAAGTAGTGGTCTTTCCATGAGTACCTGCTACACACAGACCTTTCTCGGTCTGGGTTAACATGCCCAAGACTTGTGCACGTTTGTGGATTTCAAAATGATGTTCCTGGAAATAAACCAGTTCTTTATGGGTAGCCGGGATGGCAGGTGTAAATACCACCAAGGTGGTTTTCGGGTGTAAAAACTCTTCCGGAATTAAGGCTACATTTTCTTCATAATGAATCAGGGCACCTTCTTCAATCAACTTTTCAGTCAATTCGCTCGGGGTACGGTCATAACCGCCTACTTTTTTCCCTTTTGAGAGGAAGTAGCGAACCAAGGCACTCATTCCAATGCCTCCGGCTCCAATGAAATAGACCGCTTTTATCGTATTAATGTTCATGACTTTCTTGGTATTTTAAAGCCAGCTTGCAGACTTCTTTGGCAATGATGGTTGCAGAGTCTTTGATGGCCAGCTTTTTAATGTTCTTACTTAATTCTTCCAGTAAATCCGGTTTACGTACGGTGTCGATAGCTGTATCCAGCAGCTTTTGTGTGGCTTCACTGTCTTTGATGTAAAGAGCTGCCTCTTTGTTTACGAGGGCCAGGGCATTTTTCGTTTGATGGTCTTCAGCTACATTGGGCGAAGGAACCAGAATAACCGGTTTGCCTAACAGACAGAATTCAGAGATAGAACCTGCTCCAGCACGGCTGATAACGAGGTCGGCTGCACTATAGGCCGCAGCCATATCTGAAATGAAGTCAGTAGTGTACAACATGGGCAAGTTGCCATAATTCTGGACAGCCTGTTTGGCTTCATTGATGTAGATCTTACCAGTCTGCCAGATGAATTGTACACCGGATTCTTTTATCTTGTCAAATCCTTGCATCATGCAGTTGTTGATGGTACGTGCTCCCAGGCTCCCTCCGATAATCAGGATGGTTTTCTTGTTCGGATCCAGTCCGAAAGAACGGATGGCATCTTCTCGGGAAATTTTTTCATTTAACAGACCTTGACGGACAGGGTTGCCGGTAAGAATGATTTTATTTTTGTCGAAGAAACGTTCCATGCCTTCGTAGGCCACACAAATCTTTTCTGCTTTCTGTGCCAATAGTTTGTTGGTCACACCGGCGTAAGAGTTTTGTTCCTGTATTAGAGTTGGGATACCCATCATGCCGGCTACTTTTAATGTAGGTCCGCTGGCATAACCTCCCACTCCCACAGCCGCATGAGGCTTGAAGTTCTTGATGATTTTTCGTGCCATCAATTGGCTTCTGAACAATTTGATGAGTACGCTGATGTTTTTCAACAAATGTTTTCTGTCGAATCCAGCCACCGGGAGTCCGATAATCTTATATCCGGCAGCCGGTACCCGCTGCATTTCCATTCGTCCTTCAGCCCCGATGAACAAGATTTCAGCTTCCGGATGCAGTTCTTTAATGGCGTTGGCGATAGAGACGGCTGGGAAGATATGTCCTCCCGTTCCCCCTCCACTTACTATGATGCGTAAATTTTCTTTCATATCGTTGTGTTATTTCCTGCAAAGTTAAAAATAAACTTTTAAACAGACTCTTCTTGTGTAGTGATATTGCTGGCTGGGGTAATAGCCTCTGTTTGTCCAGCTTGTTGTGCCAGTGCTTCTGCTTCCTGACGTTGCTTCAGGTCGTTCACATAGCGGCTGATACTGAGGATGATGCCGATGTACACACTATTTATCAATGTGGCAGTTCCTCCCTTACTGATGAGAGGAAGAGGTTGTCCTGTGACGGGCATGATACCTACAGCCACCAGCATGTTGAACGTGGCTTGCATGACCAGTAGAATTCCAATGCCTGTAATGAGGAAGACGTAGTAGGATTTGTCACAGCTTCTGGCTATTTTCCCGATTCTCATCAACAGAAGGATATAAAGGGCGGCCACAAAGGCGCCTCCCACAAGTCCTAATTCTTCGATGATGATGGCATAGATAAAGTCTGAAAAGGCTTGTGACAGGAAATCTCGCTGAACACTGTTGCCGGGGCCTTTTCCTATGATGTTACTGCTGGCAATGGCAATATTGGCGTGAGCAATCTGCGCATCGTTGTTGATATCGAATTTAGCTGCCGGAATTTCACTTTCGTCGAAATGATTGTTCAGACGGCTCTGCCAAGTAACCATACGGTGTAATCCGATTTTATCCCATGCTTCTCCCGGTACATATTTAATGGTAGCTACTCCGATGAAGATACAGACTATTCCTGCACCTGCCAGCATGCCAAGCTGTTTGAAGGGTACTCGTCCTACAAACATTAACAGGAATACACTTCCAGCTAAGAGAACGGCGGTCGACAGGTTTTCCGTTACAATCATTCCACAAGTGAAGGCTGTAATGATACATATATACTTGAAGGCCTTTTTGTTAGCTCCGTTTTCTTCTTGCATACGCGATAGGATGAAAGCTACCGTGATGATTGTACCCATCTTGGCTACTTCAGACGGCTGGAACTGGATGAATCCCAAGTCAATCCATCGCTTGGCTCCGTTGGTGAGTGAACCCAGAATAAAAACGGCTGCCAGTAATACCCAGGAGATAGGCAACAAGATAATGAAGGTTTTGAACCAGCGACAGGGAATATTGTGCACAATCCAGACCGCGATGGTACCTACCATCAACAACGTCAAGTGGTTGGTGATGGGGCCCCAGTGATCCCCACTTTTATAAGTAAGGGTACTGGATGCGCTGAATACTTCCACGATGGATATCAGGCAAAGGAATAAGTAAATAATCCAAATTGCCTTGTCGCCTTTAAAAAAATTCTTTAGCAAATCCATATATACTTGTGATTTCTATCTCCGTAAGTTATATTATAAGTTTCTGACACATTCTTTGAACTGGTCGCCACGGTCTTCATAGCTTTTGAACAAGTCGAAGCTGGCGCAGCAAGGGCTGAGCAGTACAGTTTCTCCTTTCTTGGCCATTTTGTAAGCTGCATCCACTGCATCCTTCATGCTTTGTACGTCTGCAATCGGCAGTCCGAATCCATCGAAGAAGGCATGCAGTTTCTCATTGTGGAGACCCAGGAAAATCAAGCCGGTACATTTTTCTTTTACGAGGTCCGCGATTTCGTTGTAGTCATTGCCTTTATCCTTTCCACCCAGAATCAGGACGGTCTTGGTTTTCATGCTCTGCAAGGCATACCAGCAGGAGTTCACGTTGGTAGCTTTGGAGTCGTTGATATAGTCTACGCCTTTTACACGGGTTACTTTTTCCAAACGGTGTTCTACGCCTTTGAAGTCGTGCAAAGCTTCGCGAATGCATTCTTTGCGTATGCCTGCGATGTTGGCGGATATGCCGGCTGCCATGGAGTTGAATAGATTGTGCGTTCCTGTCAAAGCCAGTTCCTCCTCTTCCATGTTGAAGGCGATAGGACGGGTGAAATATACCTTATCTTTTTCCGTGAAAGCAGCTACTCCTTCTTCGTTCTTCTCGGCGAATGGGAAATATTGTCCGTGGATGCCGTACTTGTGAAGTTCTCTTTGGATGATAGGATCATCGTTCCAGAAGATGAAGGCATCGTCATTGGTTTGGTTCTGGATAATTCGGAACTTGGCGTCCACATAGTTCTGCATTTCGTAGCCGTAACGGTCCAAGTGGTCGGGTGTGATGTTCATCAGTACGGCAATGTTGGCATGGAACTTGTACATGTTGTCAAGTTGGAAGCTGCTGAGTTCAATCACGTAGTAATCGAAGTTACATTCAGCCACCTGGTATGCCAGACTTTGTCCGATGTTACCAGCCAGCCCAACATTCAGCCCGGCTTTCTTGAATATGTGGTAAATCAGGGAAGTGGTAGTGGTTTTTCCGTTACTTCCCGTGATGCAGATCATTTTTGCATTCGTATAGCGTCCTGCAAATTCAATTTCCGAAATGATGGGAGTTCCTTGGCTTTTCAGTTTCAGGATCATCGGTGCATCATTGGGGATTCCCGGACTTTTGATTACTTCGTCCGCGTTCAGAATCAATTCTTCAGTGTGTTTACCTTCTTCCCATTGAATACCTCTTTCGTTCAACATCGCTTTGTACTTGTCCTTGATGGTGGACATGTCTGAAACGAATGTATCGAAACCTTTTTTCTGTGCCAGGACAGCGGCACCTGTTCCGCTTTCTCCTGCTCCTAAGATGACAATTCTTGCCATGGCTTTATCTGATTTTAAGTGTAATTATCGTAATTGCTGCTAATACAATGGTCACAATCCAAAAACGGACTGTAATCTTGGATTCATGAAATACGCTGTGAGGGCGTGTGATCAAATACGTACAATTCGGGTCAAGTTGTGCCAGTGTGGTACGGAAATGGTCGTGAATTGGCGTACGTTTGAAGATACGCTGTTTGACTCCTTTTTTCTTTCCTTTCTGATAATACTTGACCTGTAGGATAACCGAGAGGTTTTCCACCAGAAAGATACCGCATAAAATCGGTATCAGTAACTCTTTGTGTATGATGATGGCAAATACGGCAATTATACCTCCAATGGTGAGGCTGCCTGTATCACCCATAAATACCTGTGCCGGGAACGCATTGTACCACAGGAAACCAACCAAGGCTCCAATGAAAGCGCAGATAAAGATTACCAGCTCTTCACTTCCGGGGATGTACATGATGTTCAGGTACTCGGCATATTCTATGTGGCTGGACACGTAGGCCAATATGCCGAGGGTTACCCCTATGATGGCCGAGTTTCCAGCTGCCATTCCATCCATTCCGTCGTTCAGGTTCGCTCCGTTTGATACGGCTGTCACCACAAAGATAGTCACCAGTACAAATACAATCCAGCCTGCTTCTTTCGCATGGTCTCCTAAGAAACCAACAAAGTCTGCATAGTCCAAGTTGTTGTTCTTGAAGAAGGGGATGGTCGTTTTGGTAGATTTCTCATCTACTTGCTTGTGAACCACATCTACCACCCGGCCGTCCTGCTGGATTTCAATGTTTTCACGAATCACCACGTCCGGGCTCAAATAGAGGGCCAGTCCTACGATGAGGCCCAGTCCCACTTGGCCTATAATCTTGAATTTCCCGTGAAGTCCTTCCTTGTCTTTTCGGAATACCTTGATGTAGTCGTCCAGAAACCCGAGTGTGCCCAACCAGATGGTAGTGACCAGCATCAGAATCATGTAGATGTTGTGCAGCTTACCCAACAGCAGGCAGGGAATCAAGATGGCTACGATGATGATGATACCTCCCATGGTAGGAACACCGACCTTCTTTACGTTGAATGGGTCGATGGAAGCGTCACGCTGCGTTTCCGTAATCTGTTTCTTTTTGAGCAGGTTGATAAAGTATTCTCCGAAAATGGCAGAAATCAGCAATGACAGGATTACGGCCATTAACGAACGGAACGAGACGTAGCCAAACATACGTGCGCCCGGAAATCCGAACTGCTCCAAATATTGAAATAGATAATATAACATTGTTTCTTTTCTGTTTTTTTATTGTTCTCCTTTGAATATCTCGTCCAAAACTTCCTTGTCATCAAAATGTGATTTGACTCCTTTGACATCCTGATAAGTTTCGTGTCCTTTTCCGGCCACCAGAATTACATCTTGCGGCTGGGCCAGCATACATGCCGTACGAATTGCCTCTTTACGGTCAACAATGCTGATCACTTTTTTCATCTCTGCTTTGTTCAGTCCATTCAACATGTCGTTGATGATATCTTGTGGCTCTTCGAATCGGGGATTGTCTGAAGTGATAATCACTTTGTCGCTCCGTTTTACAGATTCCTGGGCCATCAACGGACGTTTCCCTTTGTCACGATTGCCGCCGGCTCCTACTACCGTGATTACATGACCTCTGCCTCTCAGTACCTCATGAATGGTCTCCAACACATTGACCAAGGCATCCGGAGTATGGGCGTAGTCTACGATGGCGGTATATCCTTTCGGAGAACGTTTGGCATCGAATCGTCCGCAAACTGGACGCAGCGTGCTGAGTTTCAGCAATACATCTTCCGGTTTCTTGCCCAGCAGGCAGGCGGCTCCATATACGGCCAGCAAGTTGGAAGCATTGAAGCGTCCGATGAATTGTACGTTCACTTCCCGGTTATTGATGTCCAGGAGCATACCGTCGAAGCTGTCCTCCAGCACTTTCCCTTTGAAGTCGCACATGGTGTGCAAAGAATAAGTAGCCACTTTGGCTTTAGTATTCTGAGTCATTACCAGTCCGTTCTTATCGTCTGCATTGGTCAATGCAAATGCCTGTTTCGGGAGTCCATCGAAGAATGCCTTTTTGGCTTTCAAGTAATTTTCGAAAGTCTTGTGGTAGTCCAAGTGGTCACGGGTAATGTTGGTGAAGATACCTCCCACAAATCTCAGTCCGCTGATACGTTTCTGCACTACAGAGTGTGAGCTGACTTCCATGAACGCATATTTGCATCCTTCATCAGCCATACGGCCTAATAGCTGGTTCAGCGTGATAGGGTCGGGAGTGGTATGTTCGGTAGGAATGGCCTCTCCGTCGATATAGTTGCATACGGTAGAAACCAGTCCGACTTTGTACCCGAAGGAACGAAACATATTATATAATAAGGTAGCAATGGTGGTCTTTCCATTGGTTCCGGTCACTCCGATTAAGTCCAGTTTTGAGGTTGGATCTCCGTAGAAGGTAGTTGCCAGTTTTCCCACAGCATCTTCCGTATCGGCAAGTTGTACATAAGTGATGTGTGTTTCCTGTTTTTCAGGCAATTGCTCGCAGACGATGACCGTTGCCCCGTTCTCAATGGCTTTGGGGATGTAGTTGTGTCCGTCAGCTTGCGTGCCTTTTACCGCCACAAACATGAAGCCATTTTTCACCATGCGTGAATCCATGTGGATTCCAGTTACTTCCAGGTTTTCATCACCTATGACTTGGAGCGGGCTAACCGCCTTCAGGATATTCTCTAATTTCATCTCTTTTTAGTCTAATGTTAATGTTATAGTTTGTCCTTTATGTAAATATGAGCCTGCGTTGAGGCTTTGTTTGATTACTTTTCCTGTTCCGGAGAGGCGGACACGAAGTCCTTGGCTTTCCAGCAGATATACGGCATCTTTGGCGCCCATTCCTCTTACATTTGGCACCAGATGTTTGTCTGTATGGGTCTTTTTCAGTTCTGCATACGTATCTGTACAATTGGCTTTTCCCCAAATTGGTGAATTGCCGACAGGTATGCTGGTACTGTTGCTCTTGATGTTCAGGTCTCTCAATATGTAAGACGTTTCACGTAAGTCTCCGTTTTTGATTTGAGGAATGAACACAGAGGTTGAATCCTTGGCCGATGCTAAATTCTGATACAAGTGTTTGGCATAAATACGTTCTGCAATCCGGCTGAACACGCTTCCTGCCTGCAAACCACCGGATGCCGGACCGTGAGGAATCTGGATGGAAACCAGGCAGCTGTACTTGGGCGCTTCGGAGGGGAAATATCCGCAGAAGCTGACCAGGTAACTGACGCCTCCTGCCTTGTAACCTGCTTTACCTTGGGAAATCTGGGCTGTACCAGTCTTGCCGGATACATTGAACTGCTTACTTCCTGCCGGTTTAGCCAGTCCTTCTGAAACCACTTTTCGTAAGATTCCCTGAATCATGGTGAGGGTTGTATCCGAACAGATTTTAGGGTTTACCACCTCTGTAGGAAATTCCTTGATGATTTCTCCATCTTTTGCAATCGCTTTTACGAACTTGGGTTTTACCATGGTACCGTTGTTGGCTATGGCATTGTAAAAGTTCAATATATAAATAGGAGGAATCATCGTTTCATATCCGATACTCATCCAGGGAAGTGTTGTCTTGGCAAAGTAGCGTTCTTTGGGACCCAGTATGCGCGGACTTGCTTCTCCTACAAATCCCAAGTTCAATGGCTTGTCAATGCTCATTCGTCTCAGACCATCGATAAATTTCTGGGGGTTACGTCCGTAGAACTTGTCGATGATGGTAGATACACCCACATTTGAAGATACTTCCATGATGCGGGTTACATCTATTTTCCCATATCCACCCTTATACCAGTTCCAGTCTTTCATGTTACTGCCGTGCATGTTGACCACACCGTTTCCGGTATCTACCATGTAGTCAGGGGTGATGTATTTATCCTCCAGGGCTACCATAATGGAAGCAGTTTTAAAAGTAGAACCCGGCTCCATCAGGTTGCTGACCGCAGTATTTCTCATTTCATAATAATTCCCGTCGCCAGCCCGTGTCATATTGACGTTGGCTTTCACATCTCCGGTAGCTACATCCATTACAATAGCCACTCCGAATACCGCGTCGAGTGTCTTCAACTGATCCACGAGGGCTTTTTCTGCAATATCTTGCATATCCACATCGATGGTAGTGATGATATCACAGCCGTCAACAGCCGGTTTGTCTATGATGTTCAGGTATTTGTTCATCACCTTCTGGCGATGGGTGATACCATCTTGTCCACGAAGGATGGAATCGTAAGTAAGTTCAATGCCATTCTTGGCACCTAATTCCATATCCGGATACATGTCGCCCAAGGTACGGGCAGCCAATGAGCCAAACGGCTTCTTTCGCTGGTTGAATGCCAGTTCATGGAATCCCCCTTTGTATTTGCTGAGGTTGAACACTGGCAATTGTTTGGCTTCTTTGTATTCAATGTAGGAAATACGTCGGGGATAAAGCAGATAGTTCCGGCTTTTTAGTCTTCTTCCTTTCAAGATATGCTGTCTGAATTCTTTGGCACTTTTGTCTGGGAAAATTTGGTGCAGGCCTTCGCAGATTTCTGTCAAGTGATTCATCAGCATGGTATCTTTCTTTTCTCCTCCCGCTTTGAAATCCATGTAAATCTTGTACTCAGGCAGGCTGCTGGCCATCAGTTTTCCATCGGCTGAAATAATGTTGCCTCTGGTGGGATGGACGATGACGTTTTCCTTTACGAAGCGGTCGGCCACATCCTTCCAGTATTGTCGTTCGGCAAACATGATGATGGCGGCCTTTGCAATGATTGCAATGGCCAGCAATGCCATGACGAATACGATAAGTGTATAGCGTAAAATGATATTTTTCTGTCCGGGTATCATTTTTCAGTATCCTCCTTTTTGATTAAATAGGGTGGGGTGGAAGCTGTTTTCAGAGGGGTGCCTTCTGCAGAGATGTATTCTTCAATGCGCGACTGGCGGCTACGTTCTGTCAGCTCGGATGAGATGGTCAGGGCATCGTATTTTGTATCAATCAGCTCTTTCTTGAGGCGGTCTATTTCAATCATTTCCTGTTGGCTTGAGTAGCGGTTGTCTATGTATAAAATCACCAGAATCATAATCAGGATAATCAGGTTGGCCTGTTTCTTCATCAGGTGTACCAGTACTTCTCCTCCTAATATGCTTCTCCATGTGATATGCGGAGCCTCTTGGGGCGTATGATTTTCTTGTGGTTCCATTGTCATTTCTTTTCTGCAATTCTTAATTTAGCACTGCGTGAACGCGGATTGCGTTGTACCTCGTCATCGCAGGGAGTAATTACCTTATTGTTGATCAGCTTGAACGGAGTCTGTATGTTTCCGAAAAAGTCTTGTTCTGCTTTTCCTTCTACATTTCCTGTCTTCATGATGTTCTTGACCATTCGGTCCTCCAGCGAATGATAAGTAATCACGACCAGCCGTCCTCCGGGTTTCAAGGCCTCGGTAGCTGCATAAAGCATTTCTTTCAAGGCCTCCATTTCCTGATTTACTTCTATGCGGAGTGCCTGGAATACTTTGGCCAGCTCTTTCTTCTCTCTCTCTTTCCCGTATAGAGGTTTGATAAGGTCGATAAACTCTCCAATCGTTTTTACCGGTTTCGTGCTCCGGGCCTTCACAAGGACGGAGGCCAGCTTCCGGCTGTTCTTCAACTCTCCGTACAGGTAAAATACGTTGGCCAGTCTTTCCTCTTCGTATGTGTTGACAATATCGGCCGCAGTGATGCCAGCCCGTTTGTTCATGCGCATGTCCAGTTTCCCGTCGAACCGGAAGGAGAATCCTCTTTCAGAGTCATCAAAATGATGGGAAGAAACTCCCAGGTCAGCCAAGATGGCATCTACTTTTTCCACGCCATAATAGCGAAGGAAGTTGTGTAAGTAGCGGAAATTGCTTCTTACAAAAGTAAACCGTGGGTCGTTGACAATATTTTTCTCGGCATCAGGGTCCTGGTCAAAGCTGAACAGCTTGCTGTTACTGTCCATTTGGCGTAAGATTTCTTTGGAGTGTCCTCCTCCTCCGAAGGTTACGTCCACGTAGATACCTCCGGGATGGATGTGCATGCCTTCGATACTTTCGTGCAATAATACAGGAATATGATATGTCTGTTCAGTCTGTTCCATGCGGTTTTGATTATGAATTCACCTTATTATATATTCAAGTTGTAAAATTAGATATTTCCATAGAATCAATCACTATGTTTCTGGTAGAAAATTTAAAGAAGTTATCAACAGGTTGTTTAAGGGTTGGATATTTTTCAGGTATGTTTCCAATTTGTATGCAGATTCGAGGCTGGAGAAATTTTTTTTGTGTGGATAAGTGTATTTTTTGTGGTAAAATGAATGTGGTTTCAAAAGATACGTTACTTTTGCAAGGTAAACTTTTGTAGAATGGGTGAAAATTCCATATTTTTAATTGATATTGATAAAGTATTAAGGGACAAGGCCGGCAAAAAAGCCGATCGGATACCACGTTTTTTGGTGTCTTATCTGAAGCGTATTATACATCAGGACGAGATGAATTCTTTTCTGATTCGTATGTCCGATAAGACGGGGGTCGATTTTTTGGAAGCTTGTATGGAATATCTGGATATTAAGCTGGAAGTAAGCGGATTGGAGAATCTTCCATCCGACCGTCTGTGCACGTTTGTCTCCAATCATCCGTTGGGAGGACAAGATGGAATTGCTTTAGGATATATGTTAGGCAAGCATTACGACGGACACATCAAATATCTGGTAAATGACCTGCTGATGAATCTTCATGGCTTGGCTCCCTTGTGCATCCCTATCAATAAAACCGGTGCCCAGTCGCGTGACTTCCCCAGAATGGTAGAAGTTGGTTTCCATTCAGATTCCCATATTATCATGTTTCCGGCCGGAATCTGTTCCAGAAGACAGAAAGGAGTGATAAAGGATTTACCCTGGAAAAAGACATTTGTGACCAAGAGTGTGGAAACGCACCGGGATGTGGTGCCTATACATTTTGAAGGGCGTAATTCCAATTTCTTTTACAATCTGGCCAATGTATGCAAGTTCTTGGGAATCAAGTTTAATATAGCCATGTTGTATCTGGTAGATGAAATGTATAAGAATCGGCATAAGACATTTAAAGTGACAATAGGAAAGCCTATTCCGTGGCAGACATTCGACAAGTCGAAGTCATCGGCAGAGTGGGCGGATTATGTAAGAGAGTTAGTATATAAACTGTGAAAATACGATTTAATCATAGAGATTATGGAAGATATTATTGCTCCGATTGACAAGGAAGTGCTCAAGTCGGAACTGACCGAGGATAAGCGCTTGAGATTCACGAATAAGAGCAACAACGAGATTTATATCGTTACATGGAAAAATGCTCCGAACGTCCTGAAAGAAATCGGCCGTTTGCGTGAAATCGCTTTCCGTGCTGCTGGTGGGGGAACAGGACAGTCGATGGACCTGGATGAGTATGATTTGATGGAAAATCCTTACAAGCAGCTGATTGTCTGGAATCCGGAAGCCGAAGAGATTTTAGGTGGTTACCGGTACCTGCTGGGAGATGAAGTAGAGTTTGATGCCGAAGGAAAACCGGTGTTGGCTACCGCTCACATGTTCAATTTCTCCGAAAAGTTCCTGAAAGATTATCTGCCTACGACCATTGAGCTGGGACGTTCCTTTGTGACATTGGAGTATCAGTCTACCCGTGCTGGTTCCAAAGGTTTGTTCGCACTGGATAATTTGTGGGACGGCCTGGGGGCATTGACGGTAATCATGCCTCAGGTGAAATATTTCTTTGGCAAAATGACCATGTACCCCAGCTACAATCGTTTGGGACGTGACATGATTCTTTATTTCCTGAAAAAACATTTCAATGATAAAGATGGTTTGATTACTCCGATGCAGCCGTTGCAGATTGAGACTGACCCGAAGGTGCTCGAAAAGATATTCTGTTACGATACCTTCAAGGAAGATTATAAGGTGCTGAATACGGAAGTGCGTAAACTGGGATACAATATTCCGCCGTTGGTCAATGCCTATATGAGTTTGTCACCGACCATGCGTATGTTTGGTACGGCCATCAATTATGGCTTTGGCGATGTGGAAGAAACCGGTATCCTGATTGCCGTCGACGAGATTCTGGAAGAAAAACGCGTGCGTCACATCGAATCTTACCTGCGTGAGCATCCGGAGGCTTTGCATATCACTTCTGGGGCCAATCCGGTAGTCAGCAAGATACATAAATAATTTGATTATAAAGCAGGCAGGCTGTTCCCGTTTATTTTCCGGTAGAGGTCGAGGGCATATACATCGGTCATCCCGGAAATGTAATCGAGTACAGCCTGTATTTTTTCGTATAAGGTAGGAGCTTGAATATAATATTGGCTGGATACCCGGTTGATCAGAAGCTGTGAATAAGCTTTTTCCGGATAGCGTACGGCTTCAATCATCAGGTCGATAAGCGTGGTAATCACTTGATAACCGGCCAGTTCAATGTCTACCACATCCTTGGAACAGTAGATTTTCTCAAAAGCTGTATGCGAACAGTTTTCGTAGGCTCCTCTCACTCTCGGACTCAGTTGTTGAATCAGTGTCCCTTGGAAGGTACCGTCAAGAATGGCTTTCTCGTTTTCAATAAATGTACGTACACACTCATTGATTAAGACTCCGATGGCCGATGAACGCAGGTAGGCAATCTGTTCGTTGGTATCGTCCACCATCTTGCAGATGGATTGGATGTGGTCCATCTTTTCAGGAGCAAAAAAGCGGAGGTACAGCTCTTTGGTTTCCTGCGTGGTGAGTATTTTCAGTTTGTGCGCATCCTCGATGTCCATCATCTGGTAACAGATGTCGTCGGCGGCTTCTACCAGATACACCAGCGGGTGACGGCAAAATCGTAAGGGCTCTCCTTCCTTGCTGAGCTGTTTGAGTCCCAGTTCTTGTGCAATCTTCTTGAAACCGTCTTCTTCACTGAGGAAAAATCCGAATTTTTGTTTGCTTCCAGCCAGTTGCGAAGAGAACGGATACTTTACGATGGAAGCCAGTGTGGCATAGGTCAGTACGAAACCGCCCGGACGTCTTCCTTGAAACTGGTGTGTCAACAGGCGGAAGGCATTGGCGTTTCCTTCAAAGTGGGTGAAGTCATCCCATTCTTTGGCAGAAAATTCTTTTTGCAGGCTTCGTCCTTTCCCTTCCGAGAAATAGGTACCGATGGCTTTCTCTCCGGAATGCCCGAAAGGAGGATTTCCCAAGTCGTGTGCCAGGCAGGCGGCTGCCACGATGGAGCCGATTTCAGAAATATGAGTATGCTGTAGTTCCGGATGCAGTTTCAGTAATTCTGTCGAAATCTTGTTTCCCAATGAACGTCCCACGCACGACACTTCCAGACTGTGAGTCAGTCGGTTATGGACAAAGATACTTCCCGGAAGCGGAAATACTTGTGTCTTGTTCTGTAAGCGTCGGAAGGGGGCGGAGAAAATCAGACGGTCATAGTCGCGTTGAAATTCTGTACGGTCTTCTTTACGGTGTTCGTGAAGGTTTTCCAGCCCAAATCGTTTATTGGATAGTAATTGTTCCCAGTTCATGGCGTAACTCCTTTGTGATGTGACATTTAATTTTAAAGAAGCTCTAAAAGTTAAGTGCAAAAATATAAAAAAATGGTAAACGTAACTATTAATTCTGTGGATTGTGTAACTTCGCAACTTCATAAAGGGTATAAAATAAGATGAAAATACAGATTATAAATACTTCCCGGCATCCGTTGCCGCAATATGCTACCCCCCAGTCGGCGGGAGTTGATCTTCGTGCTAATCTTGCAGAGCCTATCGTACTGAAGCCTTTACAGCGTTGTCTGGTACCTACGGGCTTGTTTTTGGCTCTTCCGAAAGGTTATGAAGCACAGGTACGTCCCCGTAGCGGACTGGCTATCAAGAAAGGGATTACCGTGCTGAACTCTCCGGGTACGATTGATGCCGATTATCGTGGAGAAATCAATGTGATACTGGTCAACCTGTCGGCTGATGAGTTCGTGATTGAAGATGGAGAGCGCATCGCTCAGATGGTCATTGCCCGTCACGAACAGGCAGAGTGGGAAGAAGTGGAAGTGTTGGATGAAACGGAACGTGGGGCAGGAGGATTCGGTCACACGGGAACGGTATAAATCTTGACTGGGTATGAGAAAATTAATAGGAATCATCGGAATGGTCCTGTTGCTTGTGGCTTGTGGAACTACAGGAAGGCAGCAGGCCGCCAAGCATAACCTGGCAAATGAGGACAAAGATCCTTTATCTTATGAACAGCGCAGGAAGTATGATTATTTTTTCCTGGAGGCTGTCCGTTTAAAACAAAAAGGGGATTACGATGCAGCCTTCGAACTTTATAAGCATTGTCTGGACATTTATCCCAATTCGGGACCTGCTTTGTATGATATCTCCCGGTTTTATATGGTACTGGGGCAGGAAAAGAAAGGCGAAGAAGCACTGAAGAAGGCTGTTCGTTCGGATGAGTCAAACTTCTGGTACAAGCAGACATTGGCCGCCTATTACCAGCAGAAACGTGACTGGCCCAAAGCCATTGCCGTGTATGAAGATATGGCACATCAGTTCCCTGCCCGGCTGGAACCGCTTATGGCGCTGGTGGATTTGTACAACCAGACCAAGAGTTATGACCAGGTAATTACGGTGTTGAACCGTCTGGAAGAACTGGATGGGAAGTCCGAGCAGATCAGTATGGAGAAGTTCCGGATGTACTTGCTGATGGACAATCAGGAACAGGCCTTCAATGAAATTGAAAGTCTGTCGAAGGAATATCCGTACGACTTGCGCTATCAGACTATTTTAGGTGATGTGTATCTGAACAACAACAAACCCGACGAGGCGTATGCGGTTTACCAGAAAATCTTAAAGGAAGAACCGGGCTATGCACCAGCCCTGCTGTCAATGGCTTCTTATTACAAACAGTTAGGGAAAGACAGCCTGTACCAGCAACAGCTGGATACCATTTTGCTGAACGATAACGTGGAGTCGGATACCAAAATGAACATCATGCGGCAGCTGATTCTCCAATCGGAACAGACCACAAAAGACAGTACGCAGATTGTGGCCTTGTTCAAGAATATTTTGGCCCGTCCGCAGCAGAATGCTGATTTGTCGATGCTTTGTGCGCAATATATGATTACCAAGCACATGGATAAGGAGTCTGTGCCGGTGTTGAATCAGGTGTTGTCGCTCGATCCGGAGAACAAACCGGCCCGTCTGCAACTATTGAGTTATGCCATCCGTGACAATGATTTGGATGAGGTGATTCGTGTGGCGACTCCGGCCTTGCAGTATAATCCGGATGCGATGGAATTCTACTACTACCTGGGATTGGCCCATTATCAGAAAGAGGAAACAGACAAGGCATTGGAAATCTTCCAAAAAGGATTGAAACAGGTCAACGAAAAGAGTGACAAGATGATTGTCTCCGATTTTTATGCTATTTTGGGCGATTTGTATCATTCCAAGGAAATGAAGGCTGAGGCCTATGCGGCTTATGACTCTTCATTGGTGTACAATCCGAATAACATCGGTACGCTCAACAATTATGCTTATTATTTGTCTGTGGAACGGACGCATCTGGACAAGGCGGAAGAAATGAGTTACAAGACCGTAAAGGCAGAACCGGAGAATTCCACTTACTTGGATACGTATGCGTGGATTTTGTTTGAAAAGAAACGTTACACCGAGGCTCGCATTTATATTGATCAGGCCATGAAGAATGGAGGAGATAGCAGCCAGGTCATTGTGGAGCATTGTGGTGACATTTACTATATGTTAGGCGAGAAAGACAAGGCCTTGGAATACTGGAAGAAAGCCGATGGTATGGAGGTTAAGGAAGGAAATGGAGAAACTCCTCGGACAGAGGCCGAATTGAAGCGCCTGAAACGTAAAATCGCTTTGAAAGAATACATTGAAGAATGAAACAGCTGATTCATTGGTTATATATTGTTTGCCTTGTGGCACTGATGTCTGCCTGCGGTACTTCACGTCATGCGGAGCGTGTGCCGATGATTGGAGGACTGAAGGGGGAGGAATATCAGGAGAAGGTGATTGCTGGTTTTCCACAATGGAACTGTGTGACCGGAAAAGTGGCCTTGAATTTGCAGACAGGAGGTAGCAAGAATACGAAACTGTCGGCTACGCTCCGAATGAAGAAAGGGGAGGTGATACAATTGTCGGTGGCCCCATTGTTGGGCATTGAAGTGGCGCGGCTGGAGATTTCTCCCGAACGTATTCTGGCAGTCGACCGGCTTCATAAGCAATATGTGGAACTTTCGTTCAGCGAACTGAACCGGATGACCAACCTGAATTTGAGCTTTAATGTGTTGCAGTCGTTGTTCCTGAATGAGATTTTCCTGCCCGGCAAAGACCAGGTGGAAGTGTCCGACCTGCACCGCTTCCGGATGACCGCAGAGGGAACACGTGCGCTGTGGGAGGTGAAGGACAGCAAGAAACTGGCTTATCGTTTCTGGACGACGGCCGACAAAGGCTGGCTGGAAACCACTTCTGTATCGCTTTCGGGGACGGCCTATGCCTTGAAATGGACGTACGAAGATTTCACCAAGTTAGGTCCGGGATATTTCCCCCAGCACATTTTGGCGGAACTTCAGGGTGCCGGAAAGGAATATAATCTGGACATGCGCCTGTCGCGGATGTCTGTCAATGAAGATTGGGAAACTCGTACGGAGTTGTCTTCCAAGTATAAGAAAATGGAACTGGTAACCTTGCTGAAAATGTGGTTAGGGAAATGAAGCGTCTGATAGTCATATTCTGTATTTGCCTTTGTACGTGTACGCTTTCTGCACAGACTACGCGCAAGATTCGGCAGCTGGAGAAGCAGCGGAATGAGCTGAAACAGCAGATTGCCGAATCGGAAACCTTGTTGCAGTCTACCAAGAAAGACGTGAAAAGCCAGTTAGGTAATCTGGCTTTGATTTCCGGACAGATAGAGGAACGTCAGAAATACATTCAGACCATTGAAAGTGACGTGAACAGTATCCAGCAGGAAATAAACCGTCTGGAGAAAGATTTGGTACGGCTTCAGAAAGAACTGGGCGAGAAACGCCAAAAGTACGAGCAGTCTGTGAAATACCTTTATCGCAACAAATCCATACAAGACAAGCTGATGTTTATTTTTTCGGCTGAGAACTTCGGGCAGATGTACCGTCGTTTGCGCTATGTACGTGAGTATGCAGATTACCAGCGTTTGCAGGGCATTCAGGTGCAGCGGAAACAAAAGCAGGTGACCGAGAAAGCTATTTCTTTGAAAAACAGCCGGAAAGCAAAAGAAGATTTGCTGAAACAGGGAGAAGCCGAGAAGGCTAAACTGGAAGCACAGGAACAGGAACGTAAGCAGATTCTGTCGGGTTTGCAGAAAAAACAGCGCAGCATCCAGTCGGAACTGGCCAAGAAACGCCGTTCGGCCGATAAGCTGAATGCACAGATTGACCGTTTGATTGAAGAGGAAATTGAAAAGGCCCGTAAGCGGGCGGAGGAGGAAGCACGCCGGAAAGCGGAAGAAGCCCGGAAAGCAGCTGAGGCCGCGAAAGGAGCGTCCGGCACTTCTGCAGCCAAAACGGAGACCGGCAAGACCCCTGTAGAGAAATTGGAGGCCTATAAAGTAGATTCGGAAGACCGGCGTTTGTCCAGTGTCTTTGAAAAGAACAAGGGCATTCTTCCGGTGCCGATTACCGGTCCCTACGTGGTGGTAGGGCATTACGGCCAATATCAGGTGAAAGGGCTCCGCAATGTGAAGTTGGACAATAAAGGAATGGATATCAAGGGAAAGGCCGGAGCCAATGCACGTGCCATTTTCGATGGGGAAGTGTCGGCTGTTTTCCAGTACAACGGACTGACCAATGTGTTGGTAAGGCATGGAAGTTATATCTCCGTGTATTGTAACCTGTCTACCGTGCGGGTCAAGAAAGGCAGTCTGGTACGTGCCCGTGACGTACTGGGAGAAGTGCATACCAATGCCGACGGAGAAACTATTCTGCATTTCCAGCTCCGCAAGGAGACGGTGAAACTGAATCCGGAACTTTGGATACATCGTTAAAGAACTCTTTTTTATACTTTATGCAAAAGCTTCAGGTGGCTGTGCTGCCTGGGGCTTTTTTTTGTGTGGAAGGTCTTGCAATAAAGTTTTCAGGACAAGTACGAATTCTTTTCTTTTGCTTAATAATTTCTCTGTTCCACACTGTGAGATTTGTATCCCACAGTGTGAAATACATATTCCACAGTGTGGTTTATGTATCCCACACTGTGGAACAGAGAAATTATGCTTGTCTATTGCCTTATCTTCTTTTGCATTGGGAAGAAATGCGGAAAAGGTTTGGCAGGTTTTCTGCTGTTCAGCATTGGGGAAGGTATCGGGATGGTATGTGGGCAGATGAATGGTTGAGTGTGGTGAATGTATGTCATAAAAAAGAGGCTCATTCACTGAATGAACCTCTTTTTATTTTGTCTGCATTTATGGGTTAGGGTTAAATTTTCAATCCATCTAAGATTTGTACGTAAACGGAGATGGCTTCTTCAATTTCGCTGACCAGCACATATTCATCGGCTGTATGTGAGCGGGAGGATTTTCCCGGGCCGATTTTGACGGAAGTGAAAGGCATTAGTGCTTGGTCGGACAGCGTAGGAGAGCCAAACGGTGTTTTCCCCAGTTCGATGGCGCGTTTCACGAAAGGATGGTCCACTGAAATGCTGGAAGAGTTGAGGCGGAAGGAGCGGGCCTTCACTTCACTTTGTACATGTTTGCAGATTTCGGCGAACAGTTCTTCGTTGGAGTAGCATTCGTTGCTGCGGATATCGACCACCATGGTGCACAAGTCTGGAATCACGTTGTGCTGCGTGCCGGCATTAATCTGCGTCACACTCATTTTGACCGGTCCTAACAGCGGAGATTCTTTGGGGAACTGGTATGAACGGAACCATTCAATGTCCGGCAGGATTTTGTAGATGGCATTTTCTCCTTCGTTTCGGGCGGCATGTCCGGATTTGCCCCGGGCAGTGACATCGAGCACCATCAGTCCCTTTTCGGCGATGGCCGGATGCATCTCCGTAGGTTCTCCCACTACTCCCAAGGCAATGGGAGGAAGCTGGTGAAGTACGCTTTCAATGCCGTTTTTCCCGGACACCTCTTCTTCACACGAAGCCAGGTAAATCAGGTTGTAACTTTGTGTGGTCATGCTGAGGTAGCGATATACCTGAAAGAGAGATACCAGGCTGGCTCCCGCATCGTTGCTTCCCAGTCCGTACAGTTTTCCGTTCTCGTTTTTGGGAGTGAACGGCTGTTTTCTCCATCCGTTTACGGGTTTGACCGTATCGATGTGTGAATTAAGCAGGATGGTAGGCTTCTGAATATCAAACATGGGACTGATGCACCAGATATTATTGCCGGAACGTCCCGTCATAATGCCGGTCTCTTCTATGTAATTTTGCAGAAAGTCGGCTGCTGCGTCTTCTTCTCGGCTGATAGAGGGAATTCCAATCAGTGAATGCAGCAGAGTCAGTGCTTCAGATGTGTAGTAACCTATATCTATCATAAATATAACCTGTTTTTTAGATTCCTTGCAAAGATACTCTTTTTTAGGAGAAAAAATTTAGATTGACAACACATTCCAAATAAAATCTTATATTTGCAAAAGAAACAATAAAACAAAGAAATATAGATGGTTAATTCATATTTGTCCCGGCTTGTGCGGCGACAAGCAGAAAAATATGGGGATAAAGTAGCCTTAAAATACCGTGATTACACGACATCTACATGGGTTCCTGTCACGTGGAACAAATTTGCGAATTTAGTGGACCAGGTGGCCAAGGCCTTGGTAGCCGCTGGGGTTGAGGCACAAGAGAATATAGGGGTTTTCTCACAAAACAAGCCAGAATGTTTTTATGTGGATTTCGGGGCTTTCAGAGACCGGATTGTGACCGTTCCTTTGTATGCCACGAGTTCCGAGGCTCAGGTGCATTACATTGTGGAAGATGCGGCCATCCGCTTCTTGTTTGTGGGAGAGCAGTACCAGTATGATGTGGCTTATCGGGTACAGAGTCTGGGACGTTCCTTGAAACAGATCATTATTTTTGACCCGACCGTCAAACGTGCTTCGGGAGACTGCAACTCAATTTATTTTTCTGATTTTCTGAAATTAGAGGAGGATGAAAAATGGCTGAATGAGGTGGAGGCACGTACTTCTGCTTCTTCGCCGGACGATTTGGCCAATATTTTGTATACTTCGGGTACTACCGGTGATTCCAAAGGGGTGATGCTGCATCATTCCAATTATGAAGCGGCGTTCAAGGGGCATGATGCCCGCCTGAAGGAACTGGGGGAGAATGACGTGGTGATGAACTTTTTGCCGTTTACGCATATCTTTGAGCGGGGATGGGCTTTTTATTGTTTGTACAAGGGCTGTATGCTGTGCATCAACCTGAAACCGCAGGACATTCAGAAAACCATCAAGGAAATCCGCCCAACTGCCATGTGCAGTGTACCGCGCTTTTGGGAAAAGGTATTTGCCGGTGTGCATGAAAAAATCAATGAGGCCACAGGGTTGAAGAAAGCCCTCATGCTGGATGCGTTGCGGGTAGGAAAGGAGCATAATATCACCTACCTGATGAACGGAAAGACTCCTCCGGCCGTACTTCGCATGAAATATAAATTTTATGAGCGAACGATTTACAGCCTTTTGAAGAAAACCATCGGGTTGGAAAACGGCAACTTCTTTCCGACAGCTGGAGCTGCCATTCCGGAAAAGGTGGAGGAATTTGTGCATTCCGTAGGCATTGATATGGTGGCCGGCTACGGGTTGACGGAAAGTACAGCTACGGTTTCCTGTGAATGGAAGGGGGATTTCCGGATTGGAGGCGTCGGACGGGTGTTGCCGGGAGTGGAAGTCCGCATCGGTGAAAATAATGAAATCCAGCTTCGGGGAGGAACGATTACCAAAGGATATTACAAGAAAGAGGCAATTACCAAACAGGCCTTTACGGACGACGGATGGTTCCGTACGGGAGATGCCGGTTACATGAAGGACGGTTTCTTGTATCTGACTGACCGTATCAAGGATCTTTTCAAGACCTCCAATGGCAAATACATCGCTCCGCAAGCCATTGAAACCAAGCTGGTGGTAGACCGTTACATTGACCAGGTGACTATCATTGCTGACCGCCGCAAGTTTGTGTCGGCATTGATTGTACCGGAGTATGCACAGGTGGAGAAATTTGCCCGTGAACACCATATTACATTTACGAGTCGCAAGGATTTGCTGGAAAATCCGAAGATCATCGAATTGTTCCAGTTGCGTATTGATACGCTCCAGCAGGAGTTTGCCCATTACGAGCAGGTGAAGCGTTTCACGTTGCTGCCTGAACCTTTCAGCATGGAACGAGGGGAACTGACGAACACCTTGAAACTGAAGCGTGCGGTAGTGGCCCGAAATTACAAGGATATCATTGACAAGATGTATGAAGAAAATGTAGGCTAACCGACTGACTTTTATATACAGGCACTCTTTCAGGGGTGCCTGTTTTTTATCTCTTTGGAGAAGATAGGATACGCCTCGGCATAGTCAAATTTAGAAAACTGCGTTTTCTATTTGCCTCTGCGCTCGGCTTTCACTATCTTTGCACCGAGAAAATATTAACAGACTAATTTATCGTATTTTATGATTACCATAGAGCAACTGAAAGACATAAAGGAACGTACGGAAGCCCTGCATCGTTATTTGGATATTGACGGAAAGAAGATACAGGTGGAAGAAGAGCAGCTTCGTACACAGGCACCCGGCTTTTGGGATGACCAGAAGGCTGCCGAAGCGCAGATGAAGAAAGTAAAATCCTTGCAGCAATGGATTTCCGGCTACCAGGAAGTGAAGACGCTGGCAGATGAATTGCAGTTGTCTTTCGATTTCTATAAAGATGAACTGGTGACGGAAGAAGAAGTGGATGAGGCGTATGCAAAGGCACTCGCTGCGGTGGAAGCATTGGAGTTGAAGAACATGCTTCGTTCGGAAGCTGACCAGATGGACTGCGTGCTGAAAATCAATTCAGGGGCCGGAGGAACTGAAAGTCAGGACTGGGCTTCCATGCTGATGCGTATGTATATGCGCTGGGCGGAAAGCAACGGCTATAAATTGTCTATCGCCAATCTTCAGGAAGGAGATGAGGCCGGTATCAAGACCGTGACCATGAATATTGAAGGAGCCTATGCCTATGGTTATCTGAAAGGAGAGAACGGTGTGCACCGTCTGGTGCGTGTATCACCTTATAACGCACAGGGAAAACGAATGACTTCGTTTGCGTCCGTGTTTGTGACTCCGTTGGTGGACGACTCCATTGAGGTGACGGTAGAACCGGCCCGCTTGTCATGGGATACGTTCCGAAGCGGTGGTGCAGGAGGACAGAACGTGAACAAGGTAGAATCAGGTGTCCGCTTGCGTTATCAGTATAAAGACCCTTATACCGGTGAGGAAGAAGAAATCTTGATTGAAAATACCGAAACCCGTGACCAGCCGAAGAACAAGGAAAATGCCATGCGTCAATTGCGTTCTATCTTGTACGACAAGGAGCTGAAGCACCGTATGGAAGAACAGGCCAAAGTAGAGGCTGGCAAGAAGAAAATTGAATGGGGGTCGCAGATTCGAAGCTACGTATTTGATGACCGTCGGGTGAAAGACCACCGTACCAATTACCAGACTTCCGATGTGAATGGAGTGATGGACGGTAAGATTGACGGGTTTATCAAAGCTTACCTGATGGAGTTTTCGGATAGCGAAAACTGATAAACTTTGCGGAAAATTATCGCTTTTGTTTGTCTTTTTGCAGATAAGTTGTAATTTTAGGGGTGTAAATCTAAAAATGAAAACTTATGGGACACAACAGAACTGTAAAGAGACAGAATTTCGAAAAGCGTGAAGAGGAAAAAGCCAATAGATTGTTCAGGATGATTTGTATTGTCTTGATTCTATTGGCTATTTTGATGATTGTAGGCTATACGTTAGCTTCCTGATAGTTCAATAATAGAGGTATGTCGCAAGAAATAGAACGTAAGTTTTTGGTGCGCGGGGATTCTTATAAGGCGATGGCCTATGGGAAAAAGCGCATCAAGCAAGGATATATCTGTAGCGAGAGGGGACGTACGGTGAGGGTCCGTATCCAGAATGGGGAAGGATACCTTACCATTAAAGGCCCTTCGGATGTTGCAGGAATGAGCCGGTATGAGTGGGAACATCCGCTTTCCTTGCAGGAGGCAGAGGAGCTGATGAAACTGTGCGAGCCGGGGATGATTGACAAGACGCGCTACCTGGTGCGTTGTGGAACGCACGTGTTTGAAGTGGACGAATTTTATGGAGACAACGAGGGACTGGTAGTGGCAGAAGTAGAGCTCGGCAGTGAAGACGAACCGTTCGACCCTCCTTCGTTCTTAGGGGAAGAAGTAACCGGGCAAATCAAATACTATAATTCATTTTTAATGAAGTCGCCCTATTGTAAATGGTCTGAAAACCTTCCTGAAAACTGTCAGAACAAGGGGTAAAAACTATCAACTGAGAGTTTTTACCCGTTTGATTATCAGTTTTTGTGAAGGGCTATCTTTCTTTTTCTGCTAATATTACAGTGTCAAAACGAAAAGCAGACATTATTTCAATTACAAAGAAAAGAAAGACTAAAGAATTATGAAAACGGCAACTTTTGCTCAGAATCTGTTGAGTATGCAGACAGAACTACTTCGTTTCGCTTATAAATTGACGGCCGACCGTGAAGAAGCGAATGATCTTCTTCAAGAGACTTCTTTGAAGGCCTTGGACAATGAGGAAAAGTATGTGGCTGAAACGAATTTCAAGGGATGGATTTATACCATCATGCGCAATATATTCATTAATAATTATCGCAAGACTTTGCGCGACCAGACGTATGTGGACAACACCGACAATCAGTTCTTTCTGAATTTAGGGGTGGATATCGAAGATGATTCCATGCAAGGTTCGTACGACCTGAAGGAAATGCGTCGCATCGTCAATGCCTTGCCGAAGGAATATCGTGTGCCTTTTGCCATGTATGTGTCAGGATTCAAATATCGGGAAATTGCCGACAAGCTGAACCTTCCGTTGGGCACCGTGAAAAGCCGGATTTATTTCACCCGGCAAAGACTGCAGGAAGACCTGAAGGACTTCCGTTGATGAAATGTGAAACTCTCTATCTTTAAAAATAATATATTTTAGTGGACGTCGGTTGCTGTGATAGCACCCGACGTCTGTGCTTTTATGGAGCAGATTTAGGACTTCGGGTGAGGAAATCTTTTTTGGATGAAAGGACGGTAAATGAAATGTCCGGCCAAGGAGGCGAGCAATACTCCGACGCTGTTGGCGGCAAAGTCCATCCAGTCTCCACTGCGGTTGTCTGTGCAATAGGCTTGTAGGATTTCAATGACTCCGCTCATCAAGATGGGAAACAGGATACAGAGGATAATCAGATTCCATTTTTTGATAATTGAATGATGGATCAGGTATTCTATCCATAACACGGAACTGAGTCCGCCGTACATGCAGAGGTGGACGAGTTTGTCGAAGTTTGTGATTTCTTCCAACCGGGTCTGGGGAGGGGTGAAGAAGGATAAATACCAAATTACCAAAATTGTGAGAATGGAAAATGGATAATGTCTTAAATTTTGCATTTCGCTTAAAACTTTAAATTTTCGTGCAAAAATAAGATATTTTTTTATACATTTGTCACCTGTTTTGAGGTATAATTATAATAAAATGATTTATGCAGCACAAAAGTGAACGAGCGAATTTTGGAAGTAAGTTAGGAGCTATTCTGGCAGCTGCTGGCTCGGCAGTAGGTTTAGGTAACATTTGGCGTTTTCCGTATGAGACAGGAAACCATGGGGGAGCTGCATTTATATTGATTTATCTGGGATGTGTGATTGTGTTCGGACTTCCCATCATGATTGCAGAGTTTACCATCGGGCGTCGGGCGAAAGCCTGTACGGGAGGAGCGTTTGAGGTATTGGCTCCAGGTTCGCATTGGAAATGGGTAGGATATGCCGGAGTGTTGACCGGTTTTCTGATTTTAGGATATTATTCGGTGGTGGCCGGATGGACCCTGGAATATGTCTGGCAGGCCGTGACGTTCGGCTTGTCTGGTAAGACTTCCTCAGAATATGTGACGATGTTCCAGGACTTCTCGCAACAGCCTTTCCGTCCGCTTCTCTGGTTGTTCATCTTCATGTTTGCCACCCATTTTGTCATTGTCAAAGGAGTGAAGGAGGGGATTGAAAAGTCTTCGAAGATCATGATGCCTATCTTGTTTATTTTGGTCATTCTGTTGGCTGTCTGTTCGGTGACGTTGCCGGGAGCGGAGAAAGGAGTGAAATTCCTTTTGCATCCGGACTTTAGCAAGGTCACCCCGGATGTCTTTTTAGGGGCCATGGGACAAGCCTTTTTCTCCCTCAGTTTGGGAATGGGTTGCTTGTCGACATACGCTTCTTATTTCGGGAAGGATACTTGCTTGGGACATACGGCCTTGAGCGTGGGAGTAATCGATACTTGTGTGGCGGTACTGGCCGGATTGATTATTTTCCCTGCTGCTTTTTCCGTAGGTATCCAGCCGGATGCAGGGCCTTCCTTGATTTTCATTACCTTGCCAAACGTGTTTCAACAGGCTTTTGCCAATGTTCCGGCTTTGGCTTATATCTGTGCGATAGCCTTCTATGTATTGTTGGCTTTGGCTGCTTTGACCTCTACCATCTCCTTGCATGAGGTGGCAACGGCGTTCTTGCACGAGAGGTTCCATTTTACACGGGGACGTGCCGCTTGTATTGTCACAGGATGTTGTCTGCTTATCGGTATTGTTTCTTCACTGGCGTTGGGAGTATGGAGCAATGTCAAGATTGGGGGGATGAATATGTTCGATGCACTGGATTATCTTACCGCCAAGATTATGCTGCCGGTATGTGGAATGTTTGCCGCCATCTTTGTAGGCTGGGTACTGGACAAGAAGATTGTGAAGGGAGAAGTCACGAATTATGGCTCCTTGAAAGCCCCTTATTATCCTGTCTACTTGTTGGCATTGAGAATTGTGGCTCCACTGGGTATTTTAGGTATTTTTATGAATGAACTGGGCTTGTTGAACTGGTAAATGTGGAAAGATTTTTTCTATTATTCTCGGTCGGAACGGAGAGTCATTCTGTTGTTGTTGGGGTTGCTGGTAATCTTGTGTATCTTGTGGGGAGTATGCCGGATTATGCAGCCTTCTGAACAGGTTTATCAGGAAGATAGTGCGGAAATTGATTCTTTTTTGGCTTCCGTAAGGCAACGTAAAACAGACGATACCAAACGGAAGTATGCAAAAAACAGATTCAAAGAAGTTCCGCAAGCCATTCTTTTTGATTTTAACCCGAATACAGCCGATTCTTCCCAGCTACGGAAGCTGGGGCTCTCTGCTTTTGTGGTTCGCAATATCCTCCGTTACCGGGAAAAGGGAGGCCGATTTCGTACGCCTGAGTCCTTTGCTAAGATTTATGGGCTGGAGGAGCAACAGTATCTTTTGCTAAAACCTTATATCCGCATTCCGGAAGAGGAGGGCATCTACCGTATTTCACCGGTAGAAAAGGACCGTCAGCAGACTGAGACAGAAATAAAACGAATAGAAAAGTATCCGGAGGGAACGCTTGTGTCGTTGAATGAGGCGGATACCACTGAGCTGAAGCGTATACCGGGTATCGGGAGCGGAATTGCGAAATTGATTGTAGCGTACCGGAACCGACTGGGGGGATTTACTTGTGTGGAACAGCTTCAGGAAGTTCCCCATGTAGATTCGGATCTGAATAAATGGTTTGTGGTCAAGGGGGGACCGTTCCGGAAAATCAGAGTGAACAAAGATGGGCTGGACAAATTGCGCAATCATCCTTATATGGATTTTTATAAGGCTAAAGCCATTTTGGAATATCGCCGTAAACGAGGAAACATTAAAGGTCTTTCTCGGCTCTCTTTGTTTGAAGAGTTTTCCGAAAAAGACCTTCAGCGTTTGTCTCCTTATTTATCTTTCGAATAATTATTTACGAGTATAACCGGCTGCTTCCGCAATCTTTACCGGAATTTCGGTGTTGTCAATGCGGTTCTGGAACTTATCTGCTCCTGCACCGATGGCAAATACTGGTACGTAACCGGCAGAATGTCCTCCGCTGGTCCATCCGGTCAAGGCAATCTCATCGATAATCCGTTTGGCCTCTGCAGCAATCGGTTCATCTTGTGCATATTCGCTCTTTTCCATCTTCATTTCCTGGTTCTGAAGACTTTGTTCGTATACGGCTTTCAGACGAGCTTCTTGTTTTTCGCTCAGTTCCACTTTATCCCAGAAACCAAAGTTATCTTTCAAAGCCTGCTGTACAGCCTCCCAAGACACTTTATTATTAGTCTTTGCACGTAACTGGTTGATGATTTTGGTAAATCCGCTTTCGCTGACCTTCTGGTTCTTCAGTACCTGCAGGTTCAGTTTGTACGGACCTTTTCCTAAGACAAAACCTCCCGTTTCATGGTCGGCAGTGACCACAATCAGGGTCTCGTCCGGATGTTGGGAATAGAATTCATAAGCCACTTTGATGGCATTGTCAAAATCTATGACTTCATGGAAGACAGTGGCAGCATCGTTGCTGTGGCATGCCCAGTCAATTTTTCCTCCTTCTACCATCAGGAAAAATCCTTTTGACAGGTCTTTGGAAAGAAAATTGATAGCTGAGCGAGTAATTTCCTGCAGGGTCATATCTCCTTTTTTACGGTCGATGGCATAAGGAATGGAAGTCTGGTCTGCTTGTGAAGAGGCTTCCGACTGGAACAGAATCATTTTATCAGACTTCTTGCATTTCTTGAGATAGTCTTTATAGCCTCTGGCAATGGTGTAACCATATTGGGAGGCCATGTCATACAGACTCTCAGACTGTGGATTATTTTTGTCTTTAGGTTGTAGAAAATCTGAACCTGCATAGAAGTCGAATCCTGTATTGTACAAGTCTTTTCCTATGGTATAATAGCTCCCTCTTCCAGCTGCGTGTGCATAGAAAGCAGCAGGAGTGGCATGGTCTACACTCACACTGGTAGCGACTCCTACGCGGCAGCCATGGTCTTTGGCCCATGTGGCTACACTGTAGACGGGTGTCTGTTGGTCTTTTAACACTCCAATGGCTCCATTTTTCGTTTTATTTCCAGTAGCCAGTGCGGTTCCGGCTGCTGCCGAATCCGTCACTCCGTTTGTGGCAGAGAAAGTGGTGGCTACCGTAGTATAGGGAAATTGGGTAAACTGCAAAGGAGTAATTCCGATCTTCCCTTCTAACTCACCAAGGTACAGTTCCGTACCCTGTACTTGATTCACTCCCATTCCATCTCCGATGAAATAGAACACATACTTGGCCTGTTGTGCATGGATTTGACAGAAGGCCAGTAGGATGAACATGACGGCGATTGATAATTTCTTCATAAAGTTCTGTGTTGAATAATTTTTTGCGAAAATACGGAAAATTGTGACGATTGCCTCCCTTTCTATGAAAAAGATATGGAAAATAGGTAAACGTTTTGGGGAGATTTCATTCTTATTGTTGTAACTATATTAATTCTTATTATGAAAAAGACAAATTTAGTAGGGGCATGTCTGGTTTTGTCCTTGTTGGCTTCCTGTCAGCAGAATGAATCGTTGTCAAACATGAGTGAAGATGCAGTCCTTCGTTTAAGGGCTTCGGTGTATGCAGCAGGTGCAGAGGCTCGAACTGTGACAGACGAAATGGGAGGCACCGAATTCTCGGAACTGGATGCATTGGGATTCTTTATGCCGGAAGAAAATAATCCTGTGAAATGGACACTGACCAGTGGTCAATGGATTTCAGAATCTCCGTTGACCTGGAAAGATAAAGTGAACACTTTTCAGTTTTGTGCATATTATCCTTATTCAGAAGAGGCCACCACACGTACCAGCATACCGATGCCGGATTTAAGCAAGCAATCGGGTTCGCTTTCCGAAGTGGGGGATTTTGATTTCCTGGCCGCTCGTTGTCAGACAAGTTATCAGGAGACGGATAATGGTACGGTTTCTTTTACCGGTTCTTCTTCTTTCAAGCATGTGTATAGCCTTCTGGCCATCACCCTCAAGAAAGATTTACCCGAAGAAAATGTATTGCTGAGTCAGGCTACACTGGAAGGAAAGAACTTATTTGGACGTAGCACCTATCATTTTGGAGAACAGGCTGATGCCGATGGCATGACGTATGAGGAAGGCTCAGAGAAAGATGCGTTGGCATTTGATTATGAGGAGCCGGTGGAAGTAGCAGAGGAGTCTGGATATACAATGTATTTCTTGTGTAATCCATCAGATTTGGAGGAAAATTCGAAATTCTCTATAGTCTATCAGCGTGATGGAGTGTCTTATACAGCTTCCACTGAGAAATTGGGTAAGCAGTTTCAAGCCGGTAAGTTTTATCGGTTTACACTGAAACTGACAAAAGAAGCCTTGCAACTGGTAGGATGCGAAGTGACAGGTTGGATTTCAGAAGAACTTCCAGAACTAGCCATTGATGAAATTCCAGTAGAGTAAACTTTTCTTAAAGAGCTTATTTTGTATAAGGCCCTTTTTTATGAAATCACCTCCGTTGCAGCCTTTTGTAGCGGAGGTGAAATTTTATCTGCATGCAAAATTGCCTTACATCTCGGAAAAAACATGTAACTTTGCACTTTCAAATAAAGAATAATCAATTCTTAGTTCATTATAAGCAATGAAAGCACTGAAGGAACGCATCATGCGTGATGGGAAATGCTTTGAAGGAGGAATCCTCAAGGTGGATAATTTTATCAATCATCAGATGGACCCGATTCTGATGAAGTCAATGGCTGTGGAGTTTGTACGGAGATTTGCCAGTACAAAGATTAACAAAGTGATGACCATTGAGGCGAGCGGAATTGCGCCGGCCATCATGGTGGGCTATTTGTTGGAACTTCCGGTTGTTTTTGCCAAGAAGAAAAAGCCAAGTACAATGGAAAATATGTTGACTACCACAGTCTATTCCTTTACGAAGGATCGTACGTACGATGTGTGTGTAAGTAAAGATTATTTGTGCCCGGGCGATAAGGTTTTGTTCGTGGATGACTTTTTGGCCAATGGGAATGCGGCAAAAGGAATTATTGATTTGGTACAGAAGGCCGGTGCCGAACTGGTCGGCATGGGATTTTTGATAGAAAAATCATTCCAGCATGGAGGAGATTATCTTCGTGCCCAGGGGATTCATGTGGAATCTTTGGCAATCATAGAGAGTTTGGATAATTGTCAAATTAAAATAAAGGAGTAACAGTAAAGCAAATCTTTGATGGAAAAAGAACAACAAGTAGCCCAGAGTGCCGGGCTTATTTACGGTTTGAATGACCGTCCCCCTTTGAAAGATACTATTTTTGCCGCGTTGCAACATTTGTTGGCCATTTTCGTGGCTATTATTACGCCTCCGTTGATTATTGCGGGAGCATTGAAGCTGGATTTGGAAACAACCGGTTTCTTAGTTTCTATGGCCCTTTTTGCTTCAGGTATTTCAACTTTCATCCAATGTCGTCGTGTGGGGCCTATCGGTTGCGGTTTGTTGTGTATTCAGGGAACGAGTTTCTCTTTTATCGGGCCGATTATTTCGGCTGGTTTGACCGGAGGATTAAGTGCAATCTTTGGTGCATGTATTGTTTCTTCATCGGTAGAAATGCTGATTAGTAGAGTGTTGAAGTACACGCGCCGTGTCATTACTCCCCTGGTGTCGGGTATTGTCGTGACCTTGATTGGCATGAGTCTGATTAAAGTGGGAATCTCTGCATGTGGAGGAGGAGCTGCCGCACAAGCCGACGGTTCATTCGGGTCTTTCCACCATATTGGACTGGCTGCGCTGGTACTGGTGCTGATTATTTTCTTCAACCGTAGTTCCAACCGTTACTTGCGCATGAGCTCGATTGTAATAGGTTTGGTGGTCGGTTATGTATTGGCCTGGGCTTTGGGCATGGTCAACTTCTCAGCGGTACAGAGTTATGGAGGATTCAATATTCCGATACCTTTCCGCTATGGCATTTCATTTGATATCTCTGCCATCATCGGATTGGCGTTGGTGTATCTGATTACGGCCATTGAGGCATACGGAGACATTACAGCCAACTCTTTGATTTCGGGTGAGCCGGTAGAAGGAGAAACCTTTGTGAAGCGTGCTTCTGGAGGTATTCTGGCAGATGGATTCAACTCTATGCTGGCTGGTTTCTTCAATTCATTCCCCAATTCTATTTTTGCACAGAATAACGGTATGATTCAGTTGACGGGAGTCGCCAGCCGTTATGTAGGGTATTTCATTGCTGGTTTTTTGATTTTGTTGGGCTTGTTCCCGGCGGTAGGTCTGGTGTTCTCGCTGATGCCGGAGCCCGTGTTGGGAGGAGCTACTTTGCTGATGTTTGGTACAGTGGCTGCGGCCGGCATTCGTATCATCTCTTCACAGAAAATTGACCGTAAAGCTACGCTTGTAATGGCGTTGAGTTTTTCTTTTGGTCTGAGTGTGGAGCTGGTACCCGATATCTTGTGTCAGTTGCCCGATACACTCCGTAACATTTTCTCTTCAGGTATCACTACCGGTGGATTGACCGCTATCTTGGCCAATCTGTTGATTCAGATAAAGGAATAATTTTCTTCCGGCATAAAAAAAGCCTCGTTCCTATGCAGGAGCGGGGCTTTCTTTTTAGGAGCTCTTTATTTATTTGACTTCAATAACTTTACGAGCCTGAACTTTTTCTTCGTTTGTCTTTTTCGGCAAATCGATTGTCAATACACCGTCATTGACAGCAGCATTGATTTTCTCTTTCTCCACGTCATCAGGGATAATCATGGATTGTTCGAATTTGCTGTAAGAGAATTCACGACGCAAATACTTCTTGTCGTTTTCCTCTTTGTTTTCGTTCTTCTTCTCCATTGAAATGGTCAGCGTATTGTCATCAGCCAGTTGAACGTGAAAGTCGTCTTTCGTCATGCCGGGAGCTGCCAATTCAACTTTATACTCTTTTTCGCTTTCAATTACATTGATTGCAGGAGCTGTAGAGTTGGCTTTTACCATCCAGTCGTTATCAAAGAAATCATTAAAGATACTCGGTAACCAGTTCTGATTGTAATTTTTTCTAGTCGGCATCATAGTTGTAATCTCCTATATTAAGTTGTTTTATTATCAATTTTCTTTCCGGAGGGCTTCGGCTTTCGCTTCCGCAATCCGCCTAAGAGATTGCAAAACGTATGCCTTTTATGGAAGGTATGCCAAAAGGGACATTGATTTTAAATCCCGTTTAACTATCCTCCTCGTTTTTAAACTTAGGCAAACATTGGTGGCCTTCCTGTTTGCCACTTGTCGACAGATTGACATAAAATTATCTGCCAAACTTTCACTTTGTGGATTAGATGAACTCAAAATGACAGAAAAAAAGCCATTACGATTCCGCAATGGCTTTTTCTTTATTATAAATAGGTTAGGTTTATCGTGCCACAAACAAAGACTGGCTGTTAGCCTGGCGTGCAGAAATGATTCCCTGCAAGTCCGGAGTAACGGTCATCGGAGTACCATCTTTCTGTGTGAAAGTGATGGTGCCGTCTTCATTCATTGTAAACAATTCATATGTCTGTCCGTCGGCTGATACATTCCATGTGTTCTTTTCCTGGTTGTAAACCAAATTCAACGGAGTATTTTCTTCTCCCTTTTTGGTGATGGTATATCCGTCTTCGTTTGTACGTACAAGATATTCTCCATTTTCACCTTTCACTGTTTTTACGGTTCCCACATTCTCAGCCAGTGGATTGGAACCTGACCAGAATTCAATAGAGTTCAATACGATGATGTCGGCAAAATAGGCAACTTGGTATACAGGAATGATATGGAAGGCAAAAAATACAATTTCATTGACAAACTTGTTTCCGATATTGCTGTTCCAATCTTTTAAACTGTTCCACAATCCGAAGGAGCCGATACATGATGAACAGATGATGCTGGCGCCGAGAATCAGGCACGCAGCTGAAAGTTTTAATTTTCTCATATCTGCTTTAGTTTTGGGTTAATATTTAAGTGAGTATTGTCTTTTGTTATTACAATTTGTTACAAAGTTAGAAGTTATTTTCGATTGTGAAAGAGAAATGTAAAAAAATCGTATCTTTGCGTCGTTTTTTGTGAGAAATTAATGATTAAATAGAACAATAGCATGAAAGAAAAGATTCAGAAGAAGTTGAGCGATTCGAAGGCGGCACGCTGGACGGCCTTGTTCATCGTCTCGTTTACAATGATGTGTGGGTATTTCCTGACCGATGTGATGTCACCTTTGGAAAACTTGTTAACCACGAAAGGAAAAGTAGTTTATTTTACGGACGACACCTCTATGCCTGCCGATACCTTGGTAGCGAAGGTACGTTTGTTCTCCGCAGCCAATATGCTTTCTGAACCCGATTTGACGGTCGAGAAGTTAGGAGCAGGCGCTAAGATGCAGTATCAGGAACAGGTAAACGGGCAGCAGGTCACGGTGGAAAAGACCATTAGTTCAGTGGCACGTGGTGAAGGTTGGTCGAGCACGGAATATGGATTCTTTTCAGGTGCTTATGGTCTGGTCAATGTCTTTCTGCTGATGTTGTTCTTTGGAGGAGTGATATTGGACAAGATGGGTATTCGTTTTACCGGTACCATGTCGTCCGGATTGATGCTGGTCGGTGCGTTGATAAAGTGGTATGCCCTTTCTACTGATTTTGGCGATGCCCAGCTGTTTGGCATGAACATGCAGGTGGCATTGGCTTCTGTAGGGTTTGCCATCTTTGGTATGGGAGCTGAGATTACCGGTATCACCGTGTCGAAAGTTATCGTCAAATGGTTTGCAGGTAAGGAGCTTGCATTGGCCATGGGACTTCAGGTAGCAATGGCCCGTATCGGTACGGCCCTCGCGTTGGGGGTCAGTCTGCCGGTGGCCCGTATGATGGGTAACGTGTCCTATCCTGTATTGTTCGGTGCCATTGCTTTGTGTGCAGGATTTGCTTCCTATTTGGTATATTGTATGATGGACCGCAAGGAAGATGCGTCTGCCGAGGCTGTACGCAAGGAGAGCGGTCAAAAGGAGGAAGAAGGATTCAAGATGTCCGATTTGAAGCAGATTTTCTGCAGCAGAGGATTCTGGCTGATCAACCTGCTTTGTCTGATGTTCTATGCGGGCGTGTTCCCCTTCCTGAAATTTGCCACAAAGTTGATGATTTATAAATACGACGTGCCCGAATTGTTTGCAGGGTGGATTCCGGCCCTCTTGCCGTTTGGTACCATCCTGCTTACCCCGGTGTTCGGTATCTTGTATGACCGTATTGGCCGTGGAGCTACCCTGATGATTATCGGGTCTTTCATGCTGACAGCCGTACATGTGCTTTTTGCACTCCCCATTATGAACTACTGGTGGTTTGCCGTAGTGGTAATGATTGTACTGGGAATCGCTTTCTCTTTGGTACCGAGTGCCATGTGGCCTTCCGTACCTAAGATTATTCCGATGAAACAGTTGGGTTCTGCATATGCCATTATCTTCTATATCCAGAACATCGGACTGACTACGGTTCCTTGGTTGATTGGTTGGGTGATTGAGCATTTTGCTACGCTGCGCAACGAAGCGGGAGTGATTACGGGTTACGACTACACCGCCCCGATGGTGATTTTTGCTATTTTTGGTGTGTGTGCCATTGTGATTGCCATGTTGCTCCGTGCAGAGGATGCCAAGAAACATTATGGTTTGGAAGAGGCCAATATGAAGAAATAATTGTTTTCTAAAATAAAAAAAGGAGTTGAAGCCTTGCATGACTTAGGCTTTAACTCCTTTTTTGTTTTTAGACCAATCAGCTGGGGATGAAGTCCTTGCTTTTGCTTTCTTTTAATCTTTTGTGAGTCTATAAGTGTGTATTTGTTTGTCTTATAGATTTTTTCGTGTATCTTTGATACATGTTTTTGTACGAGGCTGTGAGAAACAGCTGTTATACAAGTTTACCTATGAATCCTACAAGAAAAAAATCACCAATTACCTGGGTGCCTACCGCATATTTTGCCATGGGCCTGCCTTTTGTCGTGCTGAATATGGTCACTGTGTTGATGTTCAAGGGACTGGAAGTCGATGATAAGCTGATCACCTTCTGGACCTCATTAATCCTTCTTCCCTGGACGTTGAAACCTTTATGGAGTCCTTTTCTGGAATTGTTCCGGACCAAGAAATTCTTTGTCATTGCGACGCAGCTGATTACGGGAGCCACCTTCGGATTGGTAGCCTTTTCGCTGAACCTTCCGCATTTCTTCAGCATATCCATTGCCTTGTTGGCTATTGTTGCCTTTAGCGGGGCTACTCACGATATTGCCTGCGACGGCGTGTACATGAGTGAACTGTCCAATGAAGAACAGGCCAAGTTTATCGGATGGCAGGGAGCATTCTACAACATTGCCAAGATTCTGGCGACGGGAGGACTCGTGTACCTGGCTGGCTATCTCATTGAAATGAATGCCAGGGTCGGGATGCTGAGTGCCACCAAGAGGGCTTGGATGATTATTCTGCTGATACTCTCAGTCACGATGTTGCTTTTGGGGCTTTATCATTACTTTGCTTTGCCCTCCACTCAGGCAAAGCGAAAAAAGGAAGAAGCTATGACCAGCGGGGAGGTATGGAGAGAGTTGGGAGAGGTGTTGCTTGATTTCTTCCGCAAGACCCACATTGTATATTATATCTGCTTCATCATTTTGTATCGTTTTGCCGAAGGGTTTGTGATGAAGATTGTACCTTTGTTTCTGAAAGCCGGCCGGGAGGTAGGAGGACTGGGACTGAATGAAAAGGAAATTGGATTGTATTATGGGACGTATGGAGCGGCGGCCTTTGTATTGGGCTCATTGCTGGCTGGATACTATATCGCCCGGCGTGGACTGAAGAATACGTTGTTCACGTTGTGTTGCATCTTTAACTTTCCGTTTGTGGTGTATGCACTGTTTGCCTATCTGCAACCGGAAAGCGGCTGGATTATTTGTAGCGGCATCGTCTTTGAATATTTCGGATACGGTTTCGGCTTTGTCGGCCTTTCCTTGTTTATGATGCAGCAAGTGGCTCCCGGCAAGCACCAGATGGCACATTATGCCTTTGCTTCGGGTATCATGAACTTAGGGGTGATGATTCCCGGCATGCTGAGCGGTTGGGTATGTGAAAGTCTGGGAGAATGGTTCAACAAACCGGGAGGCTATGAGCCTTTCTTTATCTTTGTGTTGATAGCCACGATTCCGGCTTTTCTGATTACGTATTTCATCCCGTTCAAATATGATAACGACGGAAAGCTGATAAAAGGTGAACGAGAATATATCTAATCTAAATAAAAACAGACTGAATATGAATGACAAATTTGTAATGCCGTGGGAAGAACGCCCGGCAGAGTGTAAGGAGGTGATGTGGCGGTATTCCCAGAATCCCGTCATCGGGCGGTATCAGATACCTACGTCGAACAGCATCTTCAATAGTGCGGTGGTACCTTTTAAGGACGGTTTTGCCGGCGTGTTCCGTTGTGACAACCGGGCCGTGCAGATGAATATCTTTGCAGGCTTCAGTAAGGACGGCATCCACTGGGAAATCAATCACGAACCGATCAAGTTCCAACCCGGAAACACCGATATGATTGAGTCGGAATACAAATATGATCCTCGTGTCACGTGGATTGAAGACCGTTACTGGATTACGTGGTGCAACGGTTATCACGGCCCTACCATCGGCATTGGCTATACCTTCGATTTCAAGGAATTTTATCAGTGTGAGAATGCCTTCCTGCCTTTCAACCGCAACGGAGTGCTTTTCCCGCAAAAAATCAACGGCAAATATGCCATGTTGAGCCGCCCGAGCGACAACGGGCATACTCCTTTCGGGGATATCTATATCAGCTTCAGTCCCGACATGAAATACTGGGGCGAGCACCGCTGTGTGATGAAAGTGACTCCTTTCCCGGAAAGTGCCTGGCAGTGTACGAAAATTGGAGCCGGTTCCGTACCGTTCCTGACAGAAGAAGGTTGGCTTATGTTCTATCATGGCGTCATCACCACCTGCAACGGTTTCCGCTACTCCATGGGAGCCGCGATTCTGGATAAGGACCACCCGGAGAAGGTGCTCTATCGTACCCGCGATTATCTGTTGGCTCCTGCAGCACCTTATGAACTGCAGGGCGATGTACCCAACGTAGTGTTCCCGTGTGCCGCCCTTCAGGATGGGGAAAGAGTGGCAGTGTATTACGGGGCAGCCGATACCGTGGTCGGAATGGCTTTCGGTTACATTTCCGAAATCATTGATTTCGTGAAACGTACTTCCATTGTATAAGAATGAAAACTTTATAGGACCGTTCCCATGGTTGAGGCTATGGGAGGGGCCTTTTTTACTTTAAGCCTATGAAAAAACTAATTGCATGTCTGAATTTTTTGTTCGTTGGGATGTGTCTGCATGCCCAGGAACCAGTAGATTATGTCGACCCGTTCATCGGGACCACCAATTTCGGTACGTGTAATCCGGGAGCCGTATGCCCGAACGGCCTGATGTCGGTCGTTCCGTTCAATGTGATGGGGTCGGCAGACAACAAGTATGACAAGGATGCCCGCTGGTGGTCTACGCCCTACGACTATACGAACAGCTATTTTACGGGACTGTCTCATGTCAACTTGAGTGGAGTGGGGTGTCCCGAATTGGGGTCTCTGCTGTTGATGCCTACCACCGGGGAACTGGATGTGGATTATCATCACTATGGCAGCAAGTATGAGAAGGAAACCGCTTCACCGGGATATTACAGCCTGCAACTGACGAAATATAACGTGAAAGTAGAGGCTACCTCTACCCTTCGGACCGGATTGACCCGTTTCACCTTCCCGAAAGGAAAGAGCCACATCCTGATGAACTTAGGAGAGGGACTGACCAATGAATCGGGAGCCTATTTGCGCCGGGTGAACGACCGGGAGATAGAAGGTATGAAATTGTTGGGTACCTTCTGTTATAATCCGCAGGCGGTATTCCCTATTTATTTCGTAATGCGAATCAACAAGGCTCCGCAACAAACAGGGTATTGGAAATTCCAGCGTAAGATGAACGGTATAGAGGCCGAATGGGACAAAGACAACGGGAAATACAAGTTGTACACACAATACGACCGTGATCTGGCCGGTGACGACATCGGTGCCTGGTTCACCTTCGACACGGAAGATAACGAACAGATAGAAGTGGCCGTGGGCGTTTCTTTTGTCAGCATGGAGAATGCCCGCCAGAACTTGGAGGTCGAGCAGCATGGAGCCGGTTTCGATGAAATTCATGCCAGTGCCCGCAAACAATGGAACGATGACCTGAGCCGCATCACCGTGGAAGGGGGTACGAAGGCACAGAAAACCGTGTTCTACACCGCCTTGTATCACACCTTGATTCATCCGAACATCTTACAGGATGTGAACGGAGAATATCCGGCAATGGAAACAGGTGAAACCAAGACCACGAAAAACAACCGCTATACGGTGTATTCCTTGTGGGATACCTACCGCAACCTGCACCAGTTGATGACATTGGTGTATCCGGAACGTCAGATTGACATGGTGCGTACCATGATCGATATGTACAAGGAACATGGCTGGCTGCCCAAGTGGGAACTCTACGGACGGGAAACCCTTACCATGGAAGGCGATCCCAGTCTGCCGGTCATTGTGGACACGTGGATGAAAGGCTTGCGTGATTTTGACATGGAAACTGCTTACGAAGCCATGCGGAAGTCAGCCACCCTGCCCGGTAAAGACAACCTGATGCGTCCGGACAACGATGACTATATGAGCAAGGGTTATGTGCCTTTGAGGGAACAGTTTGACAACTCTGTATCGCATGCGCTGGAATATTACATTGCCGACTATGCCTTGTACACACTGGCCAAGAGCTTGGGAAAGAAAGCCGATGCCAACTTGTTCTACAACCGCTCCATGGGTTATAAGCATTATTATTGCAAGGAGTTCGGTACTTTCCGTCCTATCTTGCCGGATGGCACGTTCTATTCTCCGTTCGACCCGTTGCAAGGACAGAATTTTGAACCGAGCCCGGGCTTCCATGAAGGAAATTCCTGGAACTACACCTTCTATGTGCCGCACGATGTAAAAGGACTGGCCCGATTGATGGGCGGACAGAAAAAGTTTGTCGACAAGTTACAGATGGTGTTTGATAAAGGCTATTACGATCCGGCCAATGAACCGGACATTGCCTATCCTTACCTGTTCAGCTACTTCAAGGGCGAAGAATGGCGTACCCAGAAAACGGTGCGCGAACTGCTGGCCAAGTATTTCACTCCCAAGCCCGACGGCATTCCGGGGAATGACGATGCCGGCACGATGTCAGCTTGGGCCGTATTCAGTATGATGGGCCTTTATCCCGACTGTCCGGGCGTACCGGAATACACGCTGACCGATCCGACTTTCGATCGGGTTACCATCCGTTTGAATCCGGAGTTTTACGGAAAAGACCAGCTGGTTATTGAAAAGAAAGGCAACGGTTCAGCAGAAGGATATATCCAGAAGATTGAACTCGGTGGAAAGAAAACAGGCTATCGTATTCACCACAACGACCTGGTGAAAGCCGGTACCCTGACTTTCTATAAATAATGGAATCAATTTTCCTCGGTTTGTTTCCTCTTGATGGTATGACGCACCACGCCGATGCTGATTTCGTATAAGAGGACGATGGGGAAAGTGACAATCAGCATTGTAAACACGTCTGAGGTAGGAGTGATGATGGCCGCAATAATCATCGCGAGGACCCAGGCGTGTTTTCTGTATTTGGCCATGAAGTCGGCCGACAGAATACCGAGTTTGGCCAGCAGCCAGGTCAATACGGGTATTTCAAACGTGATGCCCATCATCAGGCTCAGCATGTTCAGCGTATCGATATAAGAGCTGAGCACGATGGTGTTCTCCACTTCCGGACTCACCTGATAGGTGGACAGGAAACGGAAGGTGAAAGGAAAAATCAGAAAATAGCTGAACAATACCCCTGCGAGAAACAACAGGTAACTCCAGAAAATCAGTCGCCGGGAATATTTCTTCTCGTTCTGGTAGAGGGCAGGGGATACGAAATGAAAAAGCTGGTAAAGGATGTAAGGAGAGGCCAGCAGGATGCCTGCATAAAACGAAACGCTCATGTGGGTGAGAAACTGCCCGGAGAGCTGGGTATTGATGAGTTTGACCGGAAGTGTCTGTGTTTCCAGACCGGGAATATGAAATACTTGCCCTACCCAGGCAAAGAAACGGTAGGTGCAGAAATCCCCCTCCTTGGGTGCCAGAATCACGCCAAATAGTTCGTCCTTGAAGCAGAAGGCCAGCAACATAAGTACCACTACCGCGCAGGCGATGTGGATAATCGTTTGACGGAGTGCGTCCAAGTGGTCCCAAAAGGTCAGTTCCGTTGGTTCGTTCGGCTTCACGGCAATTATTTTTCTTTGTGGTCAGTAGAAGAAACTTCTTCTTTCTTTTGGTCTGTATCTTTTAAGTTCTCTTCTACCCCGTTCATGCCATCCTTGAAACTCTTTACTCCTTTTCCGATACCTTTCATCAGTTCGGGAATTTTCTTTCCACCGAATAATATCAGGAGAATCAGGATAATAAACAGTAATTCCTGGGTACCGATACCCATCAACAATAAGGTCGTATTCATGTAGTTCTGTAAAATAATGGTTTGTCTGTTATTGATTTCTACGCAAAAATATGGATTGTTTTTTATCTGCGCAAATGTAAGTCTTTGGCATTTCCGTTTTTAAAGGAAAAAAGCAGTGCGCTTGAAAGAATTCTTTCGGTTGTCCTGAGGATAATTTCTTTTTGTCCCCTTATTTTCTCTGTACCACACTGCGGGATTTGTATTTCACAGTGTGAAATATGTATCCCACACTGTGGTTTTTGTATCCCACAGTGTGAAACAGAGAATTTGTCTTGAGGTTTGTAAGAAACTACAGGAGGATTTTGTTTTATATGGGCCTAAACGATTGGTTTGTCATTTTGATGCGTTTTAAACAGATTTAAGAATAAAAGTTTATGATTGTTAGGCTATGCGCATAAGAATGTATACCTTTAGGCCGTTTTTATTACTAAGGAACCTATCGAAAAGAGTATGAGAAAGACAAAACTATTTTTTGTGGGTGCAGTTGTCCTGATGTTGGGAGGGACGACGGTACATGCCCAGTCGTGGAGAAACGGCAGGGCCTATACGCTGGACAAGCAATATGCCAGCTATCCTTGTGTAAACTTATTGGACAGTACAAGTGTGACGGTGGAACCCACCGGACAAGGTTCGTTTGCTGTCTGCCGGGCCGTACGGGTACAAAACACCGCTGGAGCCCTGCAGCAACGGGTCTTGAAATATGACTACGACCCGCTGACGGCAGCGGCTACTTTCAAGCGGGTGACCATCTACCATGCCGACGGCACACAGACCTCGGTCGATGTAAGTAAGACCTGCGATTACGCTGCTCCAGCCAGAGCCATCTATTGGGGAGCCCGTCAGATTATGCTGGAAGTGGGTGCCCTGAAACCGGGTGACATCATTGACTATGAAATTGACAAGAAAGGATTCACCTATGCCTTGCTGGCCGACCAGCCGCAAGAGGGAGACGATTCCCGTTTCATTCCCCCGATGCGCGGACAGTTCTACGACATCGTACCTTTCTGGGCCACTGAGCCGACATTGCGGAAAGTGTACCGCGTCAGCCTTCCGTCCGAGAAAGAAATCCAGTTCCAGTTCTATCAAGGCGATTGTGCTTCCTCCATGCGCTACGAGGACGGACGGAAAGTCTACACCTTCGCCAAGGATGAAATCATGCCGTTCCGCCGCGAACCGAACATGGTGGATTTCTATGACGCTGCGCCGAAGCTGATGATGTCTACCACCGCCGACTGGAAAGAAAAATCGCGCTGGTTCTATGGTGTCAACGAAGACTACGGCAGCTTTACTCCCATTCCGGAAGCCCAAAAGAAAGTGGATGAGCTGATTCGCGGTAAAAAGACCGAGATGGAGAAAATTGCCGTGCTGACCCATTGGGTAGCCGATAACATCCGTTATGCCGGAATTACCATGGGAAAAGGTGAAGGTTTCACTCTGCACAACCTGAAAATGGATTACACCGACCGCTGTGGCGTGTGCAAGGACATTGCCGGTACCTTGATTTCGTTTCTGCGGATGGCGGGATTCGAAGCTTTCCCGGCCATGACCATGGCAGGCAGCCGCGTGGAAACCATTCCTGCCGACCATTTCAACCACTGTGTGGCTGTAGTGAAACTCAGCAACGGCACCCTGATGCCCCTTGACCCGACTTGGGTACCTTTCTGCCGGGAATTGTGGAGCAGTGCCGAACAGCAGCAGAACTACCTGCCAGGCACGCCCGAGGGTACCGACCTGTGCCTGACTCCGGTTTCCGACCCGGAAAACCATTACGTACGCATCAAGGCTCAGAACACCCTCGACGAGAAGGGCACACTGAAAGGTTCCTTCACCATCGAAGCCGAAGGTCAGAGCGACAGCAACATCCGACGCATCTTCACTACCGGATTCCAGAGCGAATGGGCGCACTCCATGGAACGCCAGTTGCTGAACGTATCGCCGAAGGCCCAGCTCCTCAGCGTGGACTACGGACGCGAGCCGAAAGAGTATCAGAAAGCTCCCATCCGGATTACTTTCCACTATGCGATTCCGGAATATGCGATGAAAGGTGACCAAGGAGAATTGGTCTTCAAGCCGTTCGTGCTGAACAACCTCTATACGCAGGTACTTTCTTATCTGCGGATAGATACCAGCCTGGAGAAACGGGACTACGGCTTCAAGGACGGCTGCTCTCGTCTGGTAGAAATGGAAGAAAACCTGAAACTCCCTGCCGGATACAAATGGCAAGGAAAGGAAAAACAGGACCAGATGGACGGTACGGGTG
>ENA-OURV01000144-OURV01000144.1-human-gut-metagenome-genome-assembly--contig:-NODE-144-length-59174-cov-36.878871_pt1 | contig 59174 bp, 48 predicted proteins | sample MGYA00242141_ERZ509072 | MGnify/ENA primary metagenome ERZ509072 (study PRJEB26280, sample SAMEA2338763) | human gut metagenome | biome: human gut; feature: human-associated habitat; material: faeces... | reverse complement strand
ACATTTCACGGCGGAGCATGTCGAGTCCGTCACGTACGATACGCTGCAATTCCATCTTTGAAGAGCAGACAAATTCACACAAGGCAAAGTCTTCCGGAGCCACCTCGTAAATACCCAGTGCTTCCATACGGTCGATGTCGCCCGCAATGATAGCCTTGATCAGGTATTCCGGCAGGATATCCATCGGAAGTACGTGGTCGTATTCGTTCGACATGATCATGTGGCGTTCACCACCCTTCACACGTGCATCCAACACATATTCTTTCTTCTTGCCCATCATCCAGCTGAAATAAGAATGGCTGGTACTGAAATCGTTCAGACGCGGCATGATCCAACCCAGCATTTCGTGTACGTCGCTTCCTTCCGGAATCACTGTCACCTGGCTGTGGAAGGCTCCCAGATAACCGTTGGCAGTAATCTGCTTTCCGGTCAATACGTTACCGCTGATATAACGCAAAGCCTTGTCCGTAGTTACATTGTTGGCAAATACACCTGTCAGCAGGGCACCTACTTTCAGCTTCACGTAAGCAGGTTTCAACACTTCCGAACCGGTTACGGCTACCGTACGGGTCAAATCCACACGGCCTGTATTGAACAGACGGCCGATGAAGATGACTGCCTGAGGGTCGATGGTCCAAACCGTTTCCCCTTTGTTCACCGGAGCGATATGGTTGATCTGCACACCCACGTTGCCAGCCGGATGAGGTCCGTCGAACACGTTGATTTCTACGTTCTTCGCCTGCGTCAAAGCCGGTGATTTCTGTTTTACACTGATACTCAGATAGGTCTTGGCAATCTTGGCCAAGGCATCCAATCCTGTCTGGAAATTGTTTTCTTCGCCTGAAAGCACAAATTCAAAATCCGGAGCCAGCGGGTTGGTGTCGAAAGCAGACACGAAAATCGCACGGGGTGCCACTGTCGGGTCGGCAATCACGTCATACGGACGCTGACGGACAAAGGCGAACAGACCGGCATTCAGCAACACGTCCTTTACGGCAGCCCCGTCGAGAGAAGCTACGCTCTTCTTGCCGAATTCTTCGAAGTCCTGTTCCGCAGCAGCCTGTACGGTAATGCTCATCACCTTACGTCTTGCTCCACGTTCCACGCTTGTTACTACGCCACTTACCGGCGAAACAAATTTCACTTCAGGATGATTCTTGTCTACAAACAAGGGTCCTCCGGCCATGACATATTCCTGTTCCTTCACGACTACCTTCGGAGTCACGCCTGTAAAATCATCGGGACACAGTGAATAGAATCCCGGCTCCTTTACAGCCACCACTTGTGCAGCAGCCTTGCCTTTCAGGTTTATGTCTAAGCCTTTACGCAATTTAATTAAATTTGCCATGTTAGGTTATAAAAAATGGTTTTCTATTTTGCGTGCAAAATTAAAGAAAAAAGAAGTGAAAAAAGAACATTTGCCCATCGAATTAGAGAAATATTTCTTTATATCGTGGGCAAATGTAAAATCTACATGACAAAACAACGATTCTGTCACCTGGAGAAAGCAAAAATTTCCTTAATATCCCTTATGCTGATATAAATTGGGATTCATGCCGACCACCTTTTCGGGGATGGGAAATACCGTCGTATACCCGTTTTCTTCCCCCGGAAGCTGCGGACGGTCGCTGTAGGCACGGGTAAAACGGCCGAAGCGGATGAGGTCTTGCCGCCTCCATCCTTCCCAGGCCAGCTCCCTCATGCGTTCTTCCAGCAGACAGTCGAGGGTGGCTGTCTGCGGAGGCATCCCCACCCGGCTTCTCACCCGGTTCAGCTCGGCATCGCCGTTTTCTCCGTTGCGCACCTTGGCCTCGCTCTGCATGAGCAGCATGTCGGCATAGCGGAAGAGCACGATGTCATTGTCCAGCAGTTTCCCGTCTTTGAGGGCCGTCGGGTCGACCTCGTATTTCTTCATCCGGGCTCCGGCGGTCTTTTCCCAGGGCTGTCCCGACACGTCGAGGGCTACCTTCCACGGCTCATACACCAGTGGGGTCACTCCGTCGTCGAGCATCACCTGACGGCCTTCCAGGTCGTTCACCGGACCGGCAAAATAGCAATAATCAAACCGGGCATCCACCTGCGGCGTGTCGTAGCCGAAAGCTTCCAGCACTTCCTTTGTGGCCGACGCTCCGTTTTCCCCTCCCAGTCCGTAAGCTTTGGCATGGTTGTAGTGGCGCGAGCGGAACAGGTAGATAAACTGGTTGGCATACAGTGTCTTGTCCATGGGAATCACAAAGATATTCTCTTTCGAAGACTCGTTGAAGACCGCAAAATTGGCCGTATAGTCTTCTTCCAGGCTGTATCCGGCAGCCGCCAGTTTCTCCCCATAACGGCACACCGTCTGCCAGGCATTCAACGACTGCCCGTCCACTTCGAAAAAGAGCGATTTCCCGTCCGGACGGCTTCCGTCGGTCCAGTCGTCGTCGGCATAGACTTCGGCATTCAGGGCCAGCTTGGCCAGCAGGAACCAGACCACCGGACGGGTCACCCTTCCATAATAGACTCCCGGCTGATTGCTCCGTTCCAAGCTCAGGAAAGGTTCGGAATCCATCAGCTCTTTCACGATGAAATAGAACACCTTAGACCGTTTTTCCTGAACAATCTCTTCAAGTGCCGGACTGCTTTTCTCAATGAGAGGCACACTGCCGAAAAGGTCCATGATATAATAATAAAACATCGCCCGCAAGGCCCGCACTTCGGCCACCAAAGGAGCCACCTCTTCCGTGGGATGCGCCGCCGAAAAAGCCTGGATTTTCTCCAGCGAGCCGTTGCACAGAATCACCGTGCGGTACAGGTATTCCCAAGTGGCATAAATGGCCTCGTTGTTCACTCCCCAGCGATGCAGGTACAAGCCCTGCCAGAATCCCCCGTCATACCAGTCGCCTCCGCGGGTAGGCATCATCGCCTCGTCGGTGGTGAAGGTATTCAGGTCGTATATGCCCCGCCCGGTGCCTTGCAGTCCCTGACTGTCGACATAGCCTCCCACGTAGTTGTACAGCGAAAGCACCCCGTTGCGCTGCACGTCCGACAGCGTGGAATAGGCCGTTTCCTCGTCCAGCCGGTCCTTGGGACTTTCATCGAGATAAGCACTGCAGGAAGCACCGGAAAGGAGGCTGAGAGCGGCAGATATAAAAATATATATTCTTTTCATAACAAGCGGTTTAGAAGTTAAGACTTAAACTGATGATATAGGTTCTTGAAAGCGGGTAAGTCCGTTTGTCGTCCACCCCGAAAGTCTCGTCCACGAGCGTAGAATTGATGAGCGGAGTCAGTCCCGAATATCCGGAAATGGTTCCCAGGTTGTTGACGGTCAGCGCCAGTCGGGCCCCGTGCAGGTAACGCGTTTTCCGGAGCGGAATGTTCCATCCCACGGTGAGGTAATCAAAATTCACATAATTGCCGCTTTCCAGCCAGTAGTCCGTAGCCGTGAGGTCGCGTATGTTCCGTGCCGGAGCCTCCGCCAGCACATTGTAGTCGGGCAGGCTGTTCATGTTCATATACGTCAGAGACGTTCCGTTGTAAATCTTGTGCCCGAATGCCCCGTTTATCTGCAGCGACACATCGAAACGCTTGTACCGGAAACTGATGTTCGAACCCAGCAGCGTCTTGGGGGTAGCCTGTCCGGCCACATAACGGTCTTCCCCGTCCTCCAGGTTCACGCCTCCCCCGTTCAGGTCGGCAATCTGATAGGTGTATCCCCCCTTTCCGTCCGGCACAAGTCCCTCGCAATGCGGCAGATAGAAAACTCCCAGCGGTTGTCCCACAATCTGATACACAATCTGGTTGTACCCACCGTGCAGACCGGCCCCGTTGAGTCCTGCCAATGCCGTATACTGTGCCGCACTGACCTGTTCCCCTTCATAGATTCCGCTCAGCGACAGGAGCTTGTTGCGCTGGAACGTCACATTGGCGTTGATATTCAGCTCCATACCCTTGGTACGCAGCGGAGTCAGACCGATGGAAAGCTCCGTACCGCTGTTCCGCATGGAACCCAGGTTGGCCAGCAGTTTGTTGTAGGCAAAGGGAGGCACACTCACGTCATACTGATACAGCATATCCCGGGTTTTGGAAAGATAATAGTTCACCGAAAGCAGCACACGGTTGCCGTAGAACCCCATGTCCACCCCCGCATTGAAGGTCGACTTCACCTCCCATTTCAGGTTCGGGTTGACATTCTTCAGGCTTTCATACGTCACAATCGGCGAGTTGCCCACCGGTGTCACCCCGTTCGGCCGGACCAGTGACAGGGTGGTGTACGAATCAATTCCTCCCTGGTTGCCCGCCAGTCCGTAGCCCATCCTCAGCTTCAGGTTGTCAATCCAGCGATACGGCCGCATGAACTTCTCCTGTGTCACGTTCCAGGCCACCGACACGGCCGGGAACACGCCCCATTTGTGGTTCCGTCCGAACTTGGAAGAAGCATCCGTCCGCAAGTTAGCCGTCAGCACATAGCGGTCGTCGTACGTATAGTTCACCCGTCCCAGGAAAGACACCAGATGCGGCTCTTCGTAATAAGAGCCTGTCCCCTCCCAGGGACGCAGGGCCCCCGCCTGCAAGCTGTGATAGCCCATCGTATTCGATGAGAAATTGGTCGTGGTCGTATAAAATCCCTGAAAGCGGTCTTTCTCCACTTCCCCCAGGGCCAGCACATCCAGGAAATGCGCTCCCAGCTTCTTCTGGTACGTCAGCATGGCATTCCCCAGCATGGACTCCGCCCTGCGGTTGCCCCGGTAAGCCTGTCCGTTGCCCCACACCGTGGTCGGCAGAAACTGCGCATTCTCCGTCGTGCTGTACGTATAAGAGCCGAACAGCACCATCTTCAAGTCCTTCCACAGATGGAACGTCAGGCGGGCATGGGCACTGAAATAAGAAGTCTCCTCCCGGTTGTCCACGTCCATCCAGGCCAGCGGATTCGTAATCTGGCTGGCCGTCGTAATCTGGTCCCATCCTCCTGTCTCCGGGTTGGGAAAATCAGGGAAGGTAGGATTGAAAGCCGCCGCCGAATAGAATGTCTTCTGCAGGTCGAACAGCGTGCGGTCGCGCCGCATGGAGCCGAACAGCCCCAGCTCGCAGTCAATCAGTCCGTCGAGCATCTTCTGCGACATATTCATGTTGGCCGTAAACAGTTTCATGCCTTCGTGCTGGATCACTCCCTCCCGGTTCTGGAAGCCCAGCGACACCCTGTAATTGGAAGCTTCTCCTCCCCCATAAAATGCGATATTGTGGTTCTGCTGCAAACCCGTCTGCTCGATGGCCTTCTGGAAGTCCGTATCATACCCCTTGTCGAGGATGCTCCACCCGTGTTCCGCCGCCAGCCGGCGATACTCCGCCCCCGACAGCATATCCAGTCTGCGGTAGGCATGCGAGATTCCGAAGCTGCCGTTGTAGTTGACACGCGTCTTCCCCGCCAGTCCCTTCTTGGTGACGATGTTGATGACGCCCGAAGCCCCACGCGAACCGTACTGCGCCGTCTCCGACGCATCCTTCAGGATGGTAAAGGTCTCGATGTCGGCAGGATAGACCGAAGCCAGCATCGTCAGGTCGCCCAACACCCCGTCCACGATAATCAGCGGGTCGTTGCCGCTGGTCAGCGAAGTCGTTCCCCGCAGACGTACCGACTCCAGCGCCGCCATCCCGTTGTTGCTCTTCAGGATGGTAAGGCCGGGCACTCGTCCCTGAATGGCTTCCAGCGGGTTGGTAATCAGCTCCCGGTTCATCTGTTTCTCCGTAATCTGCTCCACCGAGCCGGAAATGTTTTTCAGACTTCCACGGGCATAACCAATGGTATAAATGGAATCAGGCGGCAGGTCTTCTCCGTTCTGTCCCTGTACGCAAAGAGGGAAACCGCCCCACAAACATCCCAGGAACCACATGCTGCACAGCGCCTGGGAAACCGGTCGTGTCTTGTTCATAGCACACTGAATTTAAGGTGAAAAGGGCGCGAAGATACCCGGTATCTCCTCGCCCCGTCAAAATGACTCTTTTCACAAAGAAAAGATTTTTTCCGCAATAAAACAAGCCAGGGAACGGTTATTTCCCCCGCCTCGCTTATTTTTCTTCCGCAAACATCGGATCCCATGCCGGAAGCTGTATCGGCTTCTGCTTGAAAATGTCGAGCACTTTCTTCGGCACGTATTTGGTTTCCAGTACCAGGCGGAACATGTATTCATTGAACCATTCGTCGGTCATGATCAGGTGTCCCTGATAGCCGGCAGAAGGGCCCCAGCTGTTTTCCACCATCCATTTTTTCGGCTTTCCGTGCTCGTCGAGGTCGACAGCCATCAGCGTCATGGCATGAGCCGACATGCTGGCAAAGGTCTGGATACGCTGTTTCTTGTCCATGCCGAAAGTGGTGCCCATCAGCGAATCGAAATCATAATTGTGCACGTCCAGCAGTCCGCGGTTGCTGTCCATCTGGGTCACGTCGCTGGAGAAATACATCCGGGTGCTGTCCTTCAGTGAGGCGATGGCCATCTCCTTGATTTCCTCCACCGGCAGGTTCACGTACGTCCAGTTCTTCCCGTCGTAGCAGTGACGGTCGTAGGCAATCTCGTAGCACTTATAGTATTCGCGCGACGGGTCGTTCATCACCATCACGTAGTTAGTCAGCAGGTTCTTGTCGCCATACTTCTCCAGGAACGACATCGGTGTGTGATGCTCTGTTTCCACCACCTTGCCCTTGCTGTCCTTGCGCACGTAGTCGAACGAAGTCGGCGGCACGCCCAGGGTCAGTGCCAGCATCCGGTAGACCGTACCCAGCATCTCTTCCTTCCGTTTCTCAATGACTGCCGTCTTTTCGCCTTTGGCCGACAGGTCTCTCAGTTCCAGCCCGAACTCCTTCAGTTTCAATCCAATCAATGACGACATATACGACGTATGCTCACTGCTGTACGTTTCCGGCATGGCCTCCTTGGGCACCAGTCCGTACTTTGTCACGATGTCGGCCACCCCCGTAAAGGTACCTCCGTCGCTCAGCGGATGCTTGAACAGCCATTCCACCGTCTGGTCGCTCATCGGCTTGCCCGCCGTTTCAATCACCCCCTGCAGGAAGAGGTTGGACTTCTCCAGCTGGTCCCAGAAGAAACAGTACACCTGCGAGAACTCCAGTCCCGGCAAGTCGTATTTGGCAATGGCCTTGGCCCGCATCACGTTCAGTCCCGTAAACAGCCAGCAGCGGCCCGACGACTGCTGGTCGGTGATTCCCTTCGACTCCACCTTGATGGAGAAATCGGCGTCCACCGCCTGCTGGTTTTCCTGGTTCAGGGCCAGTTGCTTGATGCTGGTACCGCCCAAGGCATTGCGAATCGCCTTGTCGGCAGCTGTATTCTGATAACTGCGCTGAATTTCCTTCAGCATTTCCGGAGAGATGCCTCCATTCTGTGCCTGCAATGTCAGCCCGAAAGCCATCAGGCAGGCAGCCAATGTTACGTGTTTCTGGTTCATTATATTTTATGGTTTTAATGAGTTCATTCCTTGTGCTTGGCCGGACGCACAATCTTGTAGCCGATGCACGCCACGAAGATGCTCATCAGCGGACTGAGCAGGTTGAAGAAGCAGTACGGCAGGTACACCAGCGTAGGCACACTCAAGATGGTGGCCTGCGTCATGCCGCACGTGTTCCAGGGAATCAGCGGACTGGTCACCGTCACGGCATCTTCCGTCGTACGGCTCAGCAGACGCGACTCGTATCCATTCTTCTGGTAAATATCCTTGAACATGTTTCCGGTGAGGATAATCGAAATATACTGGTCGGCCGTGGCCAGGTTCAGAAACAGGCCGGAGGCCACCGTAGCCGCCACCGTTCCCGCCAGCTTATGGGTCAGGTGTACGAACATCCGCGTAATGCTGCCCAGCATGCCGCAGGCCGTCATCGCCCCGCCCAGGCACATGGCACAGAGAATCAGCCACACCGTGTCCATCATGCCGCCCATGCCGCGGGTAGCAATCAGTTCCGTCAGCTCCGGACTGGAGGCCTGCACGGAGGTGCCGCCCGACAAAGCCAGCAGCACTCCTTTATACAACGCTTCGGCACCAGACACTCCCTCGCCGGCCACCTCCCGCAGCACGTCGGTCTGAAACACCAGCATGCAGACCACAGCCAGTGCCGTCGACACAAACAGCGTGATGATGGACGACACCTTCCGGGCAATCAGGATACCCGTCACTACCGGCACCAGCAAGACCCAGAAAGTGATGTGGAAACGCTCGGCCAGTCCGGTGGTAAACACCGCCATCTGCGAACTGTCCGTGGCCTCGTGCGAAAAACCGGCCACCGTAAAAATCGCCAGGGCAATCACGATGGAGGGCACCGTGGTGTACATCATGTAACGGATGTGCGTGAACAGCGGGGTGTCCGTCACCGACGAAGCCAGGATGGTCGTGTCCGAAAGCGGAGACACCTTGTCGCCGAAGTACGCTCCCGACACGATGGCTCCGGCAATCCAGCCCTCGTCGAATCCCTGTGCCTTGCCGATGCCCATCAGGGCAATGCCGATGGTGGCTATCGTGGTCCACGAGCTGCCGGTCATGACCGATACCACGGCACAAATCGCACAGCACGACACCAGGAAAAATTTCGGATGGATAATCTGTACACCGTAATATATCAGCGTAGGTACCACGCCGCCCAGCATCCAGGCTGCCGACAGCGAACCGATAATCAGTAGGATAATCAGGGCGGAACTCACCCCTGCAATGTTGTTTACGATGGCATGCTCAATACTTTTCCAGGCCACCCCGTAACGCCCCATGCCCATGGCGGCACACAAGGCCGTCGTCAGCAGCAGGCAAATCTGACTGCCCCCGCCCAGCGCATCGGCTCCCAGCAGGCGAATGGTAAAAAAAAGCAGGACCACCAGGACCAGCACCGGCAACAACGAAGCCAGCGGAGAAGGAATTTTCAGTTTCTGTGTCATTTCGTCAATCTATGTTCAACAATCTATGGTTTCCTAAAAACGGCACAAATTTCCGAATATTTTTTCAAATATCCGCATAAATTCTATTTTTATTTGCATTTTCAATGTAAAAATGAATAAAAATAGAATTTTATTACCGCAAAAACAGACAAACAAAGCTTTCTGCAAAACTTAAAAACTGCTAATAACCCTTTCCGATGTCCACTTTCTTCATCGGTTATTTGTACTTTTGTTCACTAATTGCTGAAAAAACAGATGAGTAGATTTACGCGCATAAAACAAGCCATACGCCTCACAGTCATTTCCGCACTGATTCTTTATTTCGGCCTGATTGCCCTGTTCAGCCTTCCGGCGGTGCAGCATCGTGTCAGTACGTATGCGGCCCGTGAGCTTTCCCGGCTGGTGCAGGCCGAGGTCCGCATCGGCAACGTCGACCTGGGCTTGCTGAACCGCGTGGTCATCCAGAACGTGCGCATCAAGGACCGGCAGGGAAGAGACCTGCTGGGCATCTCGCGTTTCTCCGTCAAGATAGACATTCCTTCGCTTTTCCGCAATCAGATTCGCATCAGCAGCATCCAGCTGTTCGGTCTGGACGCCCGTCTGAGCCGTCCCACTCCGGATGCCCCGCTGAACTGCCAGTTTCTCATCGACGCCTTTGCTTCCAAAGACAGCACAAAGCAGGAAAGTCACCTCGACCTGCGCATCAACTCCATATTGATTCGCCGCGGACAGGTGCACTACGATGTCCTCTCGGAAGCGGTCACCCCCCGGAAATTCAACTCCAGCCACATCGGCATCAGTGAGCTTTCGGCCACCCTCTCCTTGAAGGCCTTGCAGAAAGACTCGCTCAACGCCCAGATCCGGCGCATGAGCTTCAACGAACAGAGCGGCTTCCGCCTGAAGAAGTTTGCCCTCAAGGTGACGGCCAATCCGCAGGGCATCTACCTGCAGGAGCTGACTCTCCACCTGCCGTCTACCTTCGTGTGCATCGACACGCTGTCGGCTACGGGCAACCTCAAGGACCCGCACCTGCTGACGTCGCCGGAGAATCCGGTGAACTACATGGGCAACCTGCGGGCCTCTGTCACACCGGCCGACCTGTCGTATTTCGTCCCGGCACTGACGCACTTCCAGGACTCCATCCACATCGACGCGACGTTCCGCGGCAAGGGACGGCAGTTCCGCTGCACCCACTTCTACCTGGCCAGTCCCCAGAAGGAGCTGATTCTGCGCGCACAGGGGATGATGGACGCCAACCAGTCTGTCAAGTCACCTTATTTCTTCGGCGAAATCACCCAGGCCGATGTCAGCGAGAAAGCCCTTCCCTGGCTGTTCCACAACCTGAAAGGGGCAGAAACGAACCTGCCCGACCTCATCCAGCGCCTCGGATTCATCCAGTTCCAGGGCGACGTGTCGGGCTATCCCTCACGCATCACCGCCCACGGCACCGTCAAGAGCCGTCCGGGACAGCTCAACGCCAACGTGACCATGCACACCGACACGCTGACCTTGCAGAAAAGCTACTCGGGACGTATCTCGACCCAAGACTTCGAGCTGGGGAAACTGCTGGCCAAGGAGGAACTCGGGAAGACTTCGTTCGACCTGGAGCTGAAGGGACTGCAATACCGCAACAACCAGCTGGAATCGCACATCAAGGGAGAGATTTCGTCTCTCGAATACAACCATTACCAGTACCAGCACATCGCGCTGAACGGCGACTTCAAGCCGGGCGGGTTCAACGGACACCTCTCGCTCGACGACCACAACGGGAAAATCACCATGGACGGGAGCTTTGTCACCAGCCAGGCGGTACCCGACTTCAACCTGCGTGTGAAAGTGCGCGACTTCCGCCCGTACTCCCTGCACCTTACCAAAAAATACGAAGATACTGACCTCTCGCTCAACCTGACGGCGGACTTCTCCGGACATTCCATCGACGACATGCGGGGAAGCATCCACCTCGACAGCCTGCAGGTGCGCACCCCCGACGAGGCCGGCAACTATTTCCTGCCTCATCTGCAAATCAACGCCACGCAACCGCAGGCACACTCGCCCGAGAAAGAAATACGCATCACCTCTCCTTTCCTGAACGGGAGCATCCAGGGGAGATATGCCTACCACACCTTGCTGAAAAGCATCGAGAAGGTCATCCGCAAGCACCTGCCTTCGCTGTTCCCGGAAGCAAAAAGCCGGAAGGGCACCGAACCGAACAACCAGTTCCGCTTCCAGTTCCGCATGGAAAACAGCGACTTCCTGTCGAAGGTGCTCCACGTACCTTTCGACCTGCAGATGCCGGCCGTCCTCAATGGCCAGTTCAACGACAGCCTCTCGCAGATGCGCATCAACGGCTACCTCCCGCAGTTCAGCTACAACGGCAAGCACTATGAGTCGGGGGCCCTGCTGTGTGAGACGCATCCCGATGAACTCCAGTTCCAGGTGCGCGCCAGTACCCTGATGAAGAAGGGGGCCATGTTCAACCTCTCGCTCCTCACCCGGGCCAAGGACGACAAGCTGCACAGCACGCTCTACTGGGGCAACAACACCCAGCTCACCTACAGCGGCAAGATTGATGCGGTGGCTTCCTTCAGCCAGGACCCCCGCCACAAAGGACTGCACACCCGCGTGGACATCCAGCCCAGCCAGATTATCCTGAACGATACCACCTGGCACATCCACCCGGCCAGCGTAGACATTGCCAAAGACAGCATCGAGATACACAACTTCCTGTTCGAGCACCGCGACCAGCACCTGAAAATCCACGGGCGGCTGGGAAAGGCCGACACGGACTCGTGCCTGGTAGACCTGAAGAACATCAACCTGCTCTACCTCATGGACATGATCCAGTTTCATGCCGTGCGCTTCGACGGGGGCATCAGCGGAAAGGCCCGCCTGCTCCACTTGCTCAAAGACCCGGTCATGGAGGCCCGGCTCGACGTGAAAGACTTCTCGCTGAACCAGGCGGTGCTGGGCCGTGCCGACATCCTTGCCTCGTGGGACAAGGAACTGGGGGGTGTCCGCCTGAACGCGGACATCCGGCGCGATGCGGACTGCACCACGGGCGTCACGGGCTACGTATCGCCCAAGCTCAAAGGACTCGACCTCCACATCAAGGCCGGAGGCACTCCCCTGGCCTTCCTGCAACCCTTCGTGGAAAATATTTTCAGCAACGTCAACGGAAAAGCGTACGGCGACGTGCACCTCTTCGGCCCCTTCTCCCAGCTCGACCTGGAAGGCGAAGTCAGGGCACAGATGCGCACGAAGGTCAACATCCTGAACACGACGTTCATCGCCTCGGCCGACTCCGTACACATCTCGTCCGGCTTGTTCCGCTTCCCCAATGTCCGCCTCCAGGACCCTGAAGGACATACCGGACAGGCCGACGGGGAACTGCGGCACACCAAGCTGAAGGACCTGAGCTACCGTTTCCGCTTCCAGACCGACCGCATGAAGGTGTACGACACCGACCACGAGACTCCCGACTTCCCCTTCTACGGACGCATCTATGCCACGGGCGATGTCCTGCTCCGGGGAGGCGACGGGCAGCTGAACGTCGACGGAGAAGTACGGGCCGACAACCAGACGGCCTTTGTCTACGTGCTGGGCACTGCCGCCGAAGCCACCAACTCCGGTTTCGTGACCTTCGTCGACCGTACCCCGCGCCGCCAGCAGGCTGCCGTCAAGGCCGAGGTCTACCACCCGCTCAACCGCCTGGAGGACGAAGAGGAAGACGACACGCCGACGGCCATCCATATCAACCTGCAGATAGAACCTGCCGAACGGGCCAACATGAAAATCATCATGGACCCCACGGCCGGCGACTACATATCGGCCTACGGAACCGGCAACCTGCGCATCAATTTCTTCAACCAGGGCGAGTTCCAGATGTTCGGCAACTATCACATCACCGAGGGAATCTACAAGATGAGCATGCAGAACGTCATCCGCAAGGATTTCACCCTCCAGCCCGGCGGCACGGTGTCGTTCAACGGCGACCCGCGGGCAGCGAACCTGAACGTGCAGGCCGTCTATACGGTCAACTCCGCCTCGCTCAACGACCTGATAGCCGATGCGTCTTCGTCCCGCGGCAATGTGCGGGTGAACTGTCTGCTGAACCTGACAGGCAACCTCACCTCGCCGAACCTCAGCTTCGGACTGGAACTGCCTACCGTGAGCGACGAAGACCGGGAACTGGTGCGCAGCCTCACCAGCACCGAGGAACAGATGAACACCCAGATTATCTACCTGCTGGGCGTGGGCAAGTTCTACACCTACGACTATGCCAACAACACCGGGCAGACCGATGCCACCAGCTCGCTGGCCTTCAGCACCCTGTCCGGACAGCTGAACAACATGCTCTCGCAGGTCATCAACAACCAGAACTGGAACGTGGGCACCAACCTCACCACGGGTGAGAAAGGCTGGAGCGACGTGGAAGCCGAAGCCATCCTGTCGGGCCGCCTGCTGAACAACCGGCTCATCATCAACGGCAACTTCGGATACCGCGAGAACACCTTGCGCAACACCAACTTCGTGGGCGACTTCGAGGCCATCTGGCTGCTCACCAAGAACGGGGAGTTCCGCCTGCGTGGCTACAACCAGACCAACGACCGCTACTTCACCAAGTCGACCCTGACCACACAGGGCATCGGCATCATGTACAAGAAGGACTTCATGAACTGGAAAGAGCTGGTCGACTGGTTCCTCCGCCGCCGGAAAGCGCGCAGCAGCAAGCAAGAGAAGGACGACAACGACAAATATGTCCAGAAAGACGCCGACCTTCCGGCTGCACAGAAAAAAAGAACCTCCAACGAAAAACAATTACATTAGAATATGGAAAAGACGTATTACCTTCCTGCCGAATGGCACCCGCAGAGCTACATACAGCTCACCTGGCCCCATGCCGACACCGACTGGGCCTACATGCTCGACGAAGTGGAAGACTGCTTTGTCTGCCTGGCCACTGAAATCGCCAAACGCCAGCCGCTGCTGCTCGTGGCACCGGAATTTCCGAAAGCCCTGGCCGATTTTCCCTACCGCGACCGGATTACCTTCGTGGAGTGTCTCACCAACGACACCTGGGCCCGCGACCACGGCTTCATCACCCTGCTGGAACGGCACACCGACCCGCTGCTGCTCGACTTCTGCTTCAACGGCTGGGGCATGAAGTTCGCCGCCTGCAAGGACAACCTCATCAACAGCCGCGTGTTCAAGAGCGGCGTGCTCAACGGCGACTACATCAACTGCCGTGACTTCGTGCTCGAAGGGGGCTCCATCGAAAGCGACGGAAAGGGCACCCTGCTCACCACCTCGCCTTGCCTGCTGGCTCCCAACCGCAACGACACGCGCTCACGAAAGGACATCGAAGCCTACCTGACGGACCGCTTCAACCTGCGGCAGGTGCTCTGGCTCGACTACGGCTACCTGGCCGGCGACGACACCGACAGCCACGTGGACACCCTGGCCCGCCTCTGCCCCGACCATACCATCACCTACGTGCAGTGCCTGGACAAGGACGACGAGCACTACGGCGCCCTCCGTTCCATGGAAGACCAGCTCAAGACCTTCCGCACCCTCGAAGGAGACCCGTACCGCCTGCTGCCGTTGCCGATGCCCGAAGCCATCTACGACGAAGACGGACAGCGGCTCCCGGCCACCTACGCCAACTTCCTGATTATGAACGAGGCCGTGCTCTACCCCACCTACGCCCAGCCGGCAAACGACGCCCGTGCCGCACAGGTGCTGGCCGAAGCCTTCCCCGGACGTGAAATCGTGGGCGTGGACTGCCGGGCCCTCATCCAGCAGCACGGCTCCCTCCACTGCGTCACCATGCAATATCCCGAATCCGTTAAAAACGACATAGAATCATGAAACGAACCATCCGCGTCGGCCTCGTACAGCAGTCCTGTACCCCCGACCTCAAACAGAACCTCGAAAAGCTGCACCGCAACATTGCCTCCGTGGCACAGGCCGGTGCGCAACTGGTTGTACTCCAGGAACTCCATAACACACCTTATTTCTGTCAGACGGAAGACACCGGTCTGTTCGACCTGGCAGAGCCCATCCCCGGTCCTTCCACCGGCTTCTACAGTGAGATAGCCGCCGCCTACCACATCGTGCTGGTCACCTCCCTGTTCGAACGCCGTGCCGCCGGACTGTATCACAACACCGCCGTGGTTTTTGATGCCGACGGAAGCATCGCCGGCAAATACCGCAAGATGCACATCCCCGACGACCCCGCCTACTACGAGAAGTTCTACTTCACTCCCGGCGACCTGGGCTTCGAACCCATCGAGACCTCTCTCGGCAAACTGGGCGTGCAGGTATGCTGGGACCAGTGGTATCCTGAAGGAGCCCGCATCATGGCACTGAAAGGGGCCGAACTGCTGATTTACCCGACCGCCATCGGCTGGGAGAGCAGCGACACCCAGGAAGAGAAGATGCGCCAGCTCGGTGCCTGGGTCACCGTACAGCGCGGCCATGCCGTAGCCAACGGACTGCCCGTCATCGCCGTCAACCGTGTGGGACTGGAACCCGACCCGTCCGGACAGACCAACGGCATCCTCTTCTGGGGAAACAGTTTCGTGGCCGGCCCGCAAGGTGAAATCCTCGCCCAGGCCAGCAACCTGAAAGAAGAGAACCTCGTGGTGGAAATCGACATGGAACGCAGCGAGAACGTACGCCGCTGGTGGCCCTTCCTGCGCGACCGCCGCATCGACGAGTTCGAACAGCTCACCCGTCGCTTCATCGACTGACCGACCGATTTTCCGACATAAAAAAAAGGATCATTCCCCAAGGGGAGTGGTCCTTTTCTTGTATGCGGAAAAAAGTGCCTGATACCGCACTCCTCACGACAGTTTTTCAAAAATACGCCCAAATCAGGCTTTTTATCCGTACCATCAGACAAGTATTTATTTTTATAATTGTACAGAATGAAGCTCCAATCCGGCCTTTTGCAGCCGTAGCCTCCCCTTAGCGTCTTTCCCAGAAACTCGGAGTCAGCAGCAGCAATACGCCGAACAGTTCCAGACGCCCGATCAGCATCATGAACGACAGCAGCCATTTCGCCAGATCCGGCAGCGCACTCCACGAGAACGCCGGGCCGAACGCCCCCAGTCCCGGTCCCACGTTGCCGAGGCTCGATACCGACAGACCGAAAGCCTCTTCCAGTCCCACTCCCATGCACATCAGCAGCAGCCAGCACACGAAAATGCAGAAGAAATAAAACAGCACGAAAGTCATCACCGTGGCAATGGTCCGCTGCGAAGCCGCCATCCGGTTCAGCTTCACCGGCAGCACGGCGCGGGGATGCATCAGCCGGTGGAACTCATTCTTCACGTTGCGCAACACCACGAGCAGACGCACAATCTTGATACCTCCGGCCGTCGAACCGGCACACCCGCCGGCCACCATGGTATACATCAGCAGCATCCACGTGAACGGTGCCCACAGGTTGTAGTCGTCTGTGGCAAACCCGCACGAGGTATGAACGGACGCCACCTGGAAGAGCGATTTGCGGAAAGCCTCCTCCAGCCCGTAATGGTTGTGCCAGTAGAGCGACCCCGTAATCAGCAGGGTCACCGCCCCGATGGAGATGAGGTACAGCCGGAACTCCTCGTCCTTGAACAAATGCTTGACGCGTCCCGTCATGCACATGAAGTACAGCGAGAAGTTCACTCCCGAGAGCGTCATGAAAATGGCAATCACATATTCTATAAAAGGTGAATTCCAGTAAGCCACGCTGGCCTGCTTGGTGGAATACCCTCCCGTGGCCGTCGTAGAGAACGCATGACACACGGCATCAAACAAGTCCATGCCGCCCACCAGCAGCAGCACCGTTTCCACCACCGTAAGAATCAGGTACACCGTCCACAGCCATTTGGCCATGATGCTGATTTTCGGGTGAATCTTGTCGTGCGTCACCCCCGTGGCCTCCGCCGAGAAAAGCACCTGGTTGCCCACCCCGAAGATGGGCAGTACCGCAATCGTGAAGAACACGATACCCAGTCCCCCGATCCACTGCGAGAAACTCCGCCAGAACAGCATGCCGTGCGAAAGCGACTCGATGTCGTCCAGGATGGTCGCCCCCGTGGTGGTAAAGCCCGACATCGTCTCAAAGAACGCGTCCGTCACCGAGGGAATGCCTCCGCTGATGTAGAAAGGCAGCATCCCGAAGCCCGTGAAAAGCAGCCACGTGAACGCCACGATGCAATATCCGTCGCGCCGTGTCACCCGGTTTTCCGCTCCCTTTCCCAGCAGGAGCAGCAGGCTGCCCACCGCCACATTGATCAGCGTCGTATAAATAAAATAAATGTAGTCCTTCTCTCCGTAACACAGCGACACGCCGGCACACACCAGAAACATCATCGCCTCCATGAAAAGCAGCACACCCAGAATGCGGAGAATCATTTTCCTGTTTATCAGGCTGTTCCCTCTATTGGCCGTCACATTGACCGTCGTCGATATAAAATCTTCCATGTATCTTCTTGCGTTTATCTTGCAAACTTACATAAAATTCTTCAATTACCGCACGTATCCGGAAGGGAATGCAGTATTTGCCCGTTTCCTTCATTATCTCTACAGAATATCTACAGAAATCTTCCGAAGTCTGCAAAAATCCTCTTTTTGCGGAGGCTTATTTTTGGCTGTCTCACGGAAAAGAAATAATTTTGCAAAATATTTGCAATCTTATTTGCCGCGCTTACCTCGCATGTTTTCATGTGACAGGTAACCGCGAAGCGTGCCCGAAACCCTACATTCTCCCCCTGATGCAAAACGAAAACAAAAGGATAGCCTACAACACCGTGCTTTTATACGTCCGCATGGGTATACTGGTGCTCATCAGCCTCTATACCTCCCGGATGATTCTGAAAACCCTTGGCGTAGAAGACTTTGGTATCAACAACGTGGTGGGAGGTGTCATCACCTTCCTGGGTTTTCTCACCAACTCGCTGGCAGGAGCCTCCTCCCGCTACATCACGTTCTACCTGGGAAAAGGCAATCTCCCGGAGCTGAAGAACATTTTCCAGAACATCGTCCTCATTCACGTGCTGTTTGCCGGGGTAGTCTTCCTCATCGGCGAAACCGTCGGCCTGTGGTTCGTGCTGACGCAGCTGAACATCCCCGCGGCCAGGGAACACGCCGCCATGTGGGTCTACCAGCTCTCCATCCTCACCTCCATGGGCAGCCTGCTGAGCACGCCCTTCAACGCGGCCATCATTGCCCACGAAAAGATGTCGGCCTTTGCCTACCTCACCCTGGGTGATGCGCTCCTGAAACTGATTGCCGTGTTCGTGCTGATTTACATCCCGGCCGACAAGCTGATTTTCTATGCCCTCTACATGTTTACCATCCAGGCATTCGACTTCACCCTCTACATTCTTTATTGCAAACGGCATTTCGAAGAGACGAAAGACATCCAGCTCCGGCAGACCGACCGGAAACTGTTCAAGGACATCTTCAGCTATGCGGGCTGGACCATGAACGGCAACCTGGCCATTTTCGGCTACACGCAGGGACTGAACATCCTGCTGAACATCTTCTTCAACCCGGTGGTCAACGCGGCCCGCGGCATTGCCGTGCAGGTGCAGAGCATCGCCAACAACTTCTGCACCAACTTCCAGATGGCCATCAACCCGCAGCTCACCAAGAGCTACGCAGCCAACCACCTGGAACGGATGCACAGCCTCGTGGTGGCCAGTTCCAAATACTCCGTCTACCTGATGCTGCTCATCTGCATCCCGCTCTCCCTGGAAGCCGACACCGTCCTCTCCTGGTGGCTCGGCAGTTTCCCGGACCACACCAAGTCCTTCCTCCGGCTGATTCTCTTCACGAGCATCCTGTTCTGTCTGTCGAACCCCATCATCAACTCCGTGCACGCCACGGGACGGATCAAGAAATTCCAGATTGTGGAAGGCACCATCCTGCTGCTCATCGTGCCCATCTCCTACCTGCTGCTGCGGTTCACCACCCTGCCGCCGGAGGTCGTGTTCTTCGTCCATATCACCGTGGAAATCATTGCACAATATGCCCGCCTGCGGATTGTCCTCCCCCTGATTCAGATGCCGATGGACGCCTATGTCCGGCAGGTGCTCTGCAAGATTGTGCCGGTCTTCGTCCTGAGCGTGGGCCTCTCCCTGCTCGTCTACCGGCAGGCCCCCGACAACTTCATCGGCTTCCTGCTGGTCTGCGCGTCCAGCACCCTCATCCTGCTGGGCTGCATCTACCTGCTGGGACTGAGTCCGCAGGAAAAGACCATGGTAAAAAACAAACTCACTACCCTTCGTAAAAGATGACTACCTCCCACCCGCTCATTTCCATCGTGGTGCCCGTCTACAACGTGGCCCCGCAACTCGGCCGATGCCTCGACAGCATCCTCCGGCAGGACTTCCGCGATTTCGAACTGATTCTGGTCGACGACGGAAGCCGGGACAGCTCCGGGGAAATCTGCGACCGCTATGCGAGCCAGCATCCCTGCATCCAGGTCATCCACCAGGCCAACGGTGGCGTCAGCGCCGCCCGCAATGCCGGTATCCGCCGTGCCCAGGGCGAATGGATTTACTTCGCCGACAGCGACGACTGGATGGAGCACGACCTGCTTTCCACGTTTCAGTCGTACCTCACGCCGGACACCGATCTCTACCTGATTGGGGCCGCCATCGAATACGACGGACACACCACGTTCGTCACGCCCCACGCACACCACTACACGCGCATGGACGAAGCCCTCGTCTACCTCTACCAGAAGAACCTCGTGGGGGTTCCCTGGAACAAGCTCTTCCGGCGCCGCATCGTGGAGACGTACCACCTCACCTTCTGCGAGGCCCTCAACAGCTACGAAGACGAGCTCTTCAACCTGGAGTACTGCCAGCACGTCACCTCCGTCAGAACCATTCCCTACCACGGCTACCACTACCTCACCACCTCCAACGACCAGAGCCTTTCCAAACGGATTCTCACCCACAAGGAGCGGAAGCACGTGGCCGGACTGCTCTACGACGCCGCCCGGAAAATCTCCGACAACCCGGACTACGTGGCCTACCTGGGACAGAAATACGCCTTCCACATCTACGACTCCGTGGAAATCTACTACAAGAAAGCCTGGCCGGCAGGCATCACGCGGGCCGAGAAGCGCGAATTCCTGCTTCTCTGCTACACCCTGCTGCACGAAAACGATTTCTGCTCGCAGTTCTTCCCGCCCAAACGGGTGTGGGTGCTGAAGCTGATTTTCCTGTGCAAGCACGCCGCCTACATCCAGCTGGCTTTCCAACTCGACCTTTTCAGAATCAAACTATCAAAATGGTTACATCATGAAAGAATATGATTATCTCATCGTCGGCTCCGGCCTCTTTGGAGCCACCTTTGCATACAGGGCCCGGAAACAAGGCAAGAAATGCCTGGTCATCGACAAACGCCCCCACCTGGGAGGAAACATCTACTGCGAGGACATAGAAGGCATTCACGTCCACAAGTACGGGGCACACATCTTCCATACCAACCAGAAGGAGGTGTGGAACTTCGTCAACTCCTTCGTGGAGTTCAACCGCTACACCAACAGTCCCGTGGCCAACTACCGGGGAAAGCTCTACAACCTTCCCTTCAACATGAACACCTTCTACCAGATGTGGGGGGTCACCACGCCCGAAGCGGCCCGCGCCAAAATCGAGGAACAGAAGGCGGAAGCCTTGCAGAAGATGCGGCACGACGGGGTGACTGAACCGCGCAACCTGGAAGAACAGGCCCTTCTCCTCATCGGAAAGGACATCTACGAGAAGCTCATCAAGGGCTACACCGAGAAACAGTGGGGACGGCAGTGCACCGAACTCCCGGCCTTCATCATCCGCCGCCTGCCCGTCCGCTTTGTCTTCGACAACAATTACTTCAACGACAAATACCAGGGAATCCCCGTGGGAGGATACAACCGTCTCATCCAGGGACTGCTGGAGGGCGTGGAGGTACGCACGGGCGTCGATTTCTTTGCCGACCGGGCACACTGGGAAGGCATCGCCGAAAAAATCGTGTTCACCGGCAAGATTGACGAGTTCTACCACTACCGCTTCGGCAAGCTGGAATACCGCACGGTACGCTTCGAAGAGGAAATCCACGACTGCCCCAACCTCCAGGGAAATGCCGTGGTCAACTACACCGAGAAGGAGGTGCCCTACACCCGCATCATCGAGCACAAGCATTTCGAACTGTTCGGCGACGAGCTCCTGAAATGCCCCCGCACGGTCATCTCCAAGGAATACTCCACCGAGTGGAAAGACGGCATGGAACCCTACTATCCGGTGAACGACGAGAAGAACAACGCCCTCTACCGCCGCTACAAGGAACTGGCCGACCAGGAGAGCCGGGTCTTGTTCGGCGGACGGCTGGCCGAGTACAAATACTACGACATGGCCCCCATCATCGCTAAAGTATTAAACCTAGACCTGTAAAAGATGGCGACAATCAAAATCCTGACGTGCATCCATAAAGACGACATCTACCTGAAAGACAAGGACTACCTTCCCATCCAGGTGGGCAAGGCACTGGCTTCGTGCGACCTGCACATCCAGGGCGACGACAGCGGCGACCACATCAGCGCCAAGAACCCGAGCTACTGCGAGCTCACGGCCCTGTACTGGGCCTGGAAGAACCTGAAGGGCATCGACTACATCGGGCTCTGCCACTACCGGCGCTACTTCGACTTCCACCGCCAGGGCCGGAAAGGCTTTCCCTGCACCCTCTTCCCCACGGGCGAATGCGAGGGCAAGGACATCCGCATCCCGGCCGACATCCTTACCCGGCTGGAAGAGGGCTGTGTCATCATGCCCAAGCCCATGACGCTGCAGCTGTCCCTCTTCAACGACTACTGCGTGACCCACGTGAGCGACGACCTGCGCACCCTCGAACGCCTCGTCAAGAGCGACGGCGACCCCTCTTTCAGCCAGGCCTTCGACGACGTCATGTACTACTCCCACAAGCTCCGTCCCTGCAACATGTTCATCATGGGCTGGAGCGAGTTCGACCGCTACTGCCAGTGGCTGTTCGGCATCCTGGAGAAGGTGGAAAAGGAAACCCACATCGAGTATTACTCGCCCTACCAGAAACGCATCTACGGGTTCATGGCCGAACGCCTGCTCAACGTCTACCTGCGGGCCCGCGGCCTGAAGACCTTCGAGGTGCCCCTCCTGTTCTTCTGCGACCAGCCCGACGAAGACCTGAGCCTTCCGCTGGGCAAATACAGGTACCGGAACCTGCTGAAAGGCCTGTCGTTCCTGTTCTCTTTCTCGCCCAAGTACTGGGGCCGGCTGATTGCCGACAAACAGTTGTAACTCATTCAGAAACCTGCTAGACCCAACCCTATGGACGTATCCGTCATCATCGTAAACTACAACACCGAAAAACTGATTCTCGACTGCCTGGACAGTCTGTACGCCAAGACCGAAGGCCTCTCGTTCGAGGTGCTCGTGGTCGACAACGCCTCGCCGGTCCGGCCCACCCTGCTGCCCGACGACCGCCGCATCACCTTCCTGCCTTCGCCCGAGAACCTGGGCTTCGGAAGGGCCAACAACCTGGGGGCCTCGCATGCCCGCGGGAAGTACCTGTTCTGCCTGAACCCCGACACCCTGCTGATGAACAACGCCGTGAAAGAGCTGTTCGACTTCATGGAAGGACACCCGGAAGCCGGCGTCTGCGGGGCCAACCTCTACAAGGCCGACCAGACCCCGGGACATTCCTACGAGATGCGCGAGCCGGGCATCCTCCAGGAGCTCATCAACTCGCGGTCGTGCACCATGACCCGCTTCAACGAAGACTTCAACGCCGGGACGGCCCCGAAAGAGGTGCCGCACGTGGTGGGCGCGGCCCTGATGATTTCCAAGGCCCTCTTCGACCGCATCGGCGGCTTCGACAAGGACTTCTTCATGTACCTCGAAGAAACCTACCTGTGCTACCAGGTCAGACAGCTGGGCTACCGCATCTACAACGTCCCCACTTCCCGGATTATCCACCTGGAAGGACAGAGTTTCACCCTGCGGACGCACTACGAAGACTTTCTCTTCGACGCACGCCGCACCTACTACACCAAGCGGTATGGCCGGGCCTACTACCACCTCAGCAACCTCCCCTACGCCCTCAATGCCCTGGCCAACTTCCTCTACCTGCGGCTGAGGGGAAAGAAAAACGAAGCACAAATCTGGCGCTACCGGCTGCAGAAAGTCGGCCAGCCCGCTAAACCTTCTGCCAAATGATACCCAAAATCATACACTACTGCTGGCTGAGCGGCGACCCCGTTCCCCAGAACCTGCAAGACTATATGGCCACGTGGAAAGCCAAACTCCCCGACTATGAGTTCATCCTGTGGGACCGGAACCGTTTCGACCTCCATTCTTCCGAATGGGTGCGGCAGGCCTTCGAAGCCCGTAAATATGCCTTCGCGGCCGACTACATCCGCCTGTATGCCGTGTACCACTACGGCGGCATCTACATGGACATGGACATCGAGGTGGTCAAGCCCTTCGACGAACTGCTGGACAGCCCCTACTTTTTCGGCTACGAAAAGGAAGACGGCATCGAGGCCGGCATCTTCGGGGCGGAAAAGCATCACCCCCTCCTCAAACAGTGCCTGGACTACTACCACGACCGGAACTTCATCGACGCACAGGGACGCATGCGCATCACGCCCCTGCCCGAAATCATGTACAGCCTGCTGTCGGCCGACCACCGTTTCCAGAAACGGACCTCCCTGAAGCTGGCCGACGACCCGCAGACCGTCTACCTCTTCCCGAACGACTACTTCACGGCCAAGTCCTACACCACCGGCAAGGTCACCCGCACACGGAACACCTACACCGTCCACCATTTCGCGGGCTCGTGGGTGTCGAAGAGCAGCAAGCTCAAGAAGAATATCTACCAGTTCATCCGCAACAACCCCCTCCTTTTCTGGGTGTACAACCGCAGTTATAAAAAAATCAAGAAAGAATGATCCGTCTCTCCCTCATCGTACCCGTCTACAACGTGGAACGCTACGTGGAACGGTGCATCCGTTCCCTGGAACAGCAGGACATCCCCCGCGAGGACTATGAAATCATCGTAGTGGACGACGGTTCGCAAGACCGCTCCATCTCCCTGGTCGAACAGCTCTGCCGGGAGTTCTCCAACCTGGTCCTCGTGCACAAGCCCAACGGCGGACTGAGCTCGGCCCGCAACTTCGGCATCCCGCATGCCCGCGGCAAATACATCTGGTTCGTCGACTCGGACGACTACGTCGAGAGCCGGGTGCTGAAAGACCTGCTCGACCAGGCCGACGCCCTCGACCTCGACCTGCTGGCCTTCAACTACTGCGACATCTGGCCCGACAAGAGCCCGGCAGGCTTCAACCCCTCCCGGCAGCCGGTGGGCAAGGTCATCTCAGGCGAGACCTACATCCGCGACTACCCCGTGGGCATCAGCGCCTGGTTCTTCCTCGTGCGCAGGGAGCTCCTCACCCGCCATGCGGTGCGCTTCACCGAAGGCATCATCCACGAGGACTACGAGTTCACCCTCCACCTCTACAAATACGTCCGCCGCATGACCTTCCGCGATGTGCGTGTCTACAACTACTTCCACCGGGAAGGCAGCATCACCACCACCCGCGGCTACCAGCAGGTGCTGAAATCCATCCGCAGCTGGCAGAAGATTGTCGAGATTGAAAGCGCCCGCTACACCTCCGACAGCTCCTACGACCAGGCAGCCCGCCAATGGGTCGACACCCACAAGTTCTTCAGCATCAACCGGCTCTTCTTCGGCCGCATCCCCCTCTCCCTGAAACAGGAAGAGTACCGCCGTCTGTGCCGTCTCGGTGCCTTCCGCATCGGCCGCACCCACCTCAACCTCGAACGCCGTCTGCGGTGCCGTCTGCTGTGCTGTCCCTGGTTCTACACCACGTTCATGCGCTGCTTCACCTCCACCCAAGCATAAAAGATACCCATGTACATCTATCCGCTCATCTTCTTCCTGCTGTCGGTACTGCTTTTCATCGACTTCTGCCGGGTCCGCCAGCGCAACTTCGTCCTGTCGGCCATCGCGGTCTGCATGGTCCTCTTCATCGGTTTCCGGGGCGAGAGCGGCACCGACTCCATCAACTACATCACCTTCTTCAACGACCAGACCGACACCCTCTGGCAGTGGAACAACGAAGAGAAAGGCTATGCCGAACACGGCTTCTACCTCCTCTCCGTCCTCCTGAAGAGCATCTGGAACAACATCGACTTCTACTTCCTGGCCATCTCGGCCCTCACCGTCAGCTTTCTGGTGAAGAGCCTGAAGGAGTTCTCCCTCTATCCGCTGCTGGGCTTCTGCACCTACTACGCCCGCTTCCTCATCATCCGCGACATGAACCAGATCCGTCAGGCACTGGCCATGGTCATCCTCATCTACGGGCTCAAGTACCTCCTGGAAGACCGGAAACGCACCTTCCTGTGGTTCCTCTTCTTTGCCTGCATGATGCACTACAGCTCCGTCATCGTCCTGCCCTTCGTCTTCCTCTACAAGTTCCGGCTGTCGATGCGGCAAGTCCTCCTGCTCGTGGCCGGAAGCCTCGTGGCCGGAGTGGTGGGCGGCATGCTGCTGAAACTCGTGCTCGTGCAGACCGGGTTCGGCATCTTCCTCCGCTACATCGGCACGGAGAACCTGGGCATCCTCAACCCCGTGCTCTTCTTCCAGCTCTTCCTCTGCCTGGCCTTCTTCTATTTCGAGCCCCTGCTCAAGGACCGGCAGAAAGGCTACTACCTCATCCGCAACGCCTACCTCTATTCCACGCTCCTCCTGCTTCTCACCTGCAACATGGGAGAAATCGGCGGACGACTGGCCACCATCTTCGCCACCTGCGAGATTTTCATCATTCCCGCCCTGGCCCTCGTGGTCAAGCCCCGGGCCTGCGGATACTTCATCTGCTGGTTCCTCACGGCCCTGCTGTTCCTCCTGAACTTCCAGAAGCTGATGCAGGAACCTGAATTCTGGAACTATTTCACCTCCTAACGCATTTTCACTCACGCTATGCACATCGCCTATATCGTTCCCAAACTGGCCAACAAAGGCCCGGTCATCGTGGTGCTGGAGCTGGTGCGCCAGATGCTCCGCCACGGCCACACCTGCAAGGTGTTCTACTTCGACCCGGAACAGGAAATCCAGTTTCCCTGCCCCGTGGAAAGAATCACCTTCTCACACGCCATCGACTTCCGTCCCTTCGACATCATCCATACGCACGGCCTGCGTCCCGACTGTTACGTCTTTGTCCACAAGCCGCGCCACTGCCGGGCCGGAGTTCTCTCCACCCTGCACAACTACATCCTGGCCGACTTCTCCTACCAGTACAACCCCTTCGTGGCCTACACGGCCGGCAACCTCTGGATGTGCATGCTGTGCCGCCACGACAAGCTCATCACCCTCACCCGCAACGCCCTCCAGTACTACACCCGCTGGTTCAAGCCCGAGAAGCTGGCCTGCGCCTACAACACGCGCACCCTGCCCGAAGGACTGACCGTCACGGCCGACGAGGAAGCCGCCATCCTCCGTTTCAAGGGCAGCTCCCCCCTCATCGGCGTCCACGCGGCCCTCACCCCCCGCAAGGGCATCGACCAGCTTATCCAGGCCCTGCCCCTCCTGCCCGACTACAAGCTCATGGTGGTGGGCGACGGCAAGAGCCTCGAACCCCTCCGTCAGCAGAGCCTCGCCAACGGCATCTCTTCCCGCGTCTGGTTCACAGGCTACCGGAAAGACGCCTGCCGCTACCTGCCCTACTACGACATCTACGCCCTGCCCAGCCGCAGCGAAGGATTCGTCCTCACCCTCATCGAGGCCGCCCTCTACAAAAAGAAAGTGGTGTGCTCCGACCTCCCCGTGTTCCGCGAAGTGGTGGACCGCACCGAAGTATCCTTCTTCCAGCTCGAAGACATCCCCTCGCTGGTAGACGCCATCCGCCGCGCCCGCGAAGACGACAGCCTCGGCGAGCACCTGTACCAGAAATACCTTCAGGCCTTTTCGCCCGAGATATTCTACCAGACCCACCTCGCCATCTACCAGTCCGTACTCGAAACCAAAAAACATTCATAAAGACCCTATTCATCCATGTCCTCCCTAAACCATATTCCATTTTCCGTGTTGCTGTCGGTCTACGCCAAGGAACAAGATTCCTGCCTGCGTGAAGCCCTCGACAGCCTGCTGTGCCAGACCCGTCAGCCCGACGAAATCATCCTCGTGGAAGACGGACCCCTGCCCGACGTCCTGACACAGACCATCCGGGAATACCAGCAGCGGTGTCCCCTGCTCCGCACGGTGAGCCTGCCGCGCAACCAAGGCCTGGGAAACGCCCTGAACGAAGGCATCCGCCACTGCCGCTACGACCTCATCGCCCGCATGGACACCGACGACATCGCCCGTCCCGAACGCTTCGAAATCCAGTTGAAGGTGTTCGAAGCTCATCCCGAGATAGACATCTGCAGTGCCTGGATTGAAGAATTCGAAGGCAGCCCCGACCACCTTCTGGCGGTCAAGAAGCTGCCCGAGACCCACGACGAGATACGCGCCTACGCCCGTCACCGGTGTCCCGTGAACCACCCCGTGGTGGTCTACCGCAAGCAAGCCGTCCTCCGTGCCGGCGGCTACGAAGGCTTCCCCGAAGACTACCGCCTGTGGGTCAAGATGCTGATGACCGACGCCCGGTTCTACAACGTGCAGCAAAGCCTGCTCTACTTCCGTTTCTCCCGCAGCATGATCAAGCGGCGGGGAGGATGGAAATACGCCCTGGCCGACATCCGCTCGCAGATAGATTTCTACCGTATGGGCCTCTTCGGCCTGCCCACTCTGGCCTACAACATCCTGGTTCGCGGCACCGTGCGGCTCACGCCCAGCGCCCTCCGGCAGTTCATCTACCAGAAACTCTTGCGTAAATGACAGAATTCCATTACTTTTACCACCCAAAACCACTCATAGAATGACAGAAGACCCTCAAACACAGCAAAAGGAAGAAAAGGAAATGAAAGAAATCGACCTCTTCGCCATCTTCCGCAAATTATATGCACAACGGAAAAAGCTCTACAAGGCCGTAGGCATCGGCCTCGTGGTCGGCATCGTGCTCAGCTTCAGCCTGCCCACCACCTACAAAGTCAACGTCAGCCTCTCGCCCGAGTCGGGACTGACCGCCACCAACGGCCTCTCCGGCCTGGCCTCCATGTTCGGCCTGGGCAACGCCTCCACCGGCTTCGGTGAAGACGCCCTGACCTTCAACATGTTTCCCGAGATTGTCAAGACCAACCCCTTCGCCCTCGAGCTGCTCCAGATTCCGGTCAAGACCCGCGACGGCAAGGAAAGCCTGCTCTACGACTACCTCGACACCCAGCGGAAACCTTGGTGGACCTACGTGATGAACGCCCCGGGCATGGCCGTGGGAGGACTCATGTCCCTCTTCCGCGACGAGCCGAAAGACACCGCCCGCGCCGCCATCGACCCCTTCCAGCTCACCCCGGAACAGAACGAGCGCATCGGCATGCTCAAGGGCGTGCTCAAGGTGAAGACCGACAAGAAGACCAACATCACCGAGGTCAGCGTGACCCTGCAAGACCCCCTGGCTACCGCCATCGTGGCCGACAGTGCCATCAGCAAGCTTCAGGAATACATCACCGACTACCGCACCCGCAAGGCCCGTCAGGACTACGACTTCCAGCTCCACCTGTGCCAGCAGTACCGCAAGGAATACTTCGCTGCCCAGCAGGAATACGCGAAGTTTGCCGACGCCAACCGCAACATCGTGCTGCAGACCGTGACCACCGAGAAAGACCGGTTGCAGAAAAACCTGACCCTGGCCGAACAAATCTACAGCCAGTCCATGGCCCAGCTCCAGGTGCTCCGCGGCAAGCTGCAGGAAGCCAAGCCCGTGTTTGCCGTGGTGGAACCCGCCACCGTGCCCCTGGCTCCGGCATCACCCAAAACCTCGGTGCTCGCCGTGGCCTTCGCCTTCCTGGCCTTCCTGGCCGAATCGGGCTGGATTCTTTTCGGTAAAGACCTGTGGGTCCACGTCCGGAATGAACTGAAAAAGAAAGACTAAACTCTAAATTCGCATAATGAAACTACGTACCCTTTTATTACTCAGCCTGCTGTCGGGAAGCGCACTGCACGCCCAGACAGCCGACTCCACCTCATTTGTCTACCGCGTGGAACTGGGCGCCACTGCCGGCAGCGGCACCTACGCCCCCCTCTGGTTCACGGGCAACCGCTACGGACTGTCGAGCGTACAGCCCAACTCCGGCTACCTGCTGGCCGGCATCGCCTACGAGAAACAGTTCCCCCGCGACTGGCGCATTGAAGCCGGACTGGACCTCACCGCTGCCGTCCACCACGCACAAAACGTGGCCATCCATCAGATATACTCCGATTTCTCCTGGAAGAAGCTCACCCTGAGCATCGGCAGCCGCGAACGTGAAGGCTTCCCCCTCACCAAGAACACGGCCCTCAGCAGCGGCATGCTGGTAGAAGGCCCCAACACCCAGCCCATTCCCCAGATCAGGGTGGAGATAAAAGACTACCTCCAGGTGCCGGGCACCCGCGGCTGGCTCGCCTTCAAGGGCCACCTTGCCTACGGCTCCTTCACCGAGAACGGGTGGCAGGAAGACTTCGTACGTCCCGGACAGACCTTCGTGAAAGACGTGCTCTACCACAGCAAGTCGCTCATGCTGCGCCTGGGCAACAAGGAAAAACTCCCCCTCGAACTGGAGTTCGGCATCCTGATGGCCACCCAGTTCGGCGGCGACCAGTACCTGAAGCACGAAGACGGCAGCACGGAGAAAATCGTCGACATGCCCAACGACCTGAAAGCCTACTGGAAAGCCTTCCTTCCGCAGTCGGGCGGCACGGAAACCCCCGAAGGCGAACAGGTGAACGTGGAAGGCAACATGCTGGGAAGCTGGAACTTCGCCCTCAACTACTACCTGGGTGAATGGAAGTTCCGCGCCTACCTGGAGCACTACTTCGAAGACCACTCGCAGATGTTCTGGGAATACGGACGTTGGAAAGACGGCCAGCTCGGACTGGAAATCACCTTCCCCCGCAACCGCTGGATTACCTCCGCCGTGTGGGAAAGCCTCTCCACCAAAGACCAGACCGGTCCCCTGCAATACGACAGCTTCTGGGGCCAGTTTCCCGAATACCAGATCAGCGCCAACGACAACTACTACAACCACTACATCTACGGCGCATGGCAGCACCAGGGCATGGGCATGGGCAATCCCCTCCTTCCCGGTCCCGCCTACAACGAGAACCACGAAATCACCATCCGCAGCAACCGTGTCAGGGCACAGCACCTGGGCCTGAACGGCCAGCCCACCTCCGAATGGGGCTACCGCATACTGCTCTCGTTCGTCCGCCACTGGGGCACCTACAACAACCCCCTCGACAAGCAGCGGAAACAGTTCAGCTCCCTCTACGAAGCCACCTACACCCCCTCGTGGGCCAAAGGCTGGAGCGCTTCGCTGGCCCTCGGACTCGACCGCGGCAACTACCTGGGCAACTCCACCGGAGGCATGCTCACCGTCAAAAAAACAGGTATCATCTTTTAATCCCCCATTGAAATGAAAAAAACATTCTACATAGGACTTTGCCTTACCCTGCTGACCCTCCTGTGCCAGGGCTGTCAGAAAGAACCGCTGAACAGCGACATCGAAGGCCACTGGCAGCTGCTGGAGTTCACCACCAAGGCCGACGGAGTAGTCCATCCGTGCGAACGCATCTACTACAGCATCCAGCTCTGGGTGGTGGAAGTAGCCGAGAAAGAAGGTCCGCTGCAAGTCTCCCCCTTCCGCGGACGTTACCAGTACGATGCCTCCACCCAGACCATCCAGATGACGGAGATGAGCACCTACGCCACTCCCGAGAACACCCGTCCGGCCGAAGTCTGGGAGTTGCAGGCCTACGGTCTGAACAACGTCAACACCACGTTCAAAGTGCTGGAATCCGGCAAGAAATACATGACACTCGAATCCGATTACGCCATTCTGAAGTTCAAAAAGTTCTAGGAATCCCCCAAATAAAATCAAAAGAAAACAACAAAAACCCCGTACCGCCAGTAGGTGATACGGGGTTTTTTCTTATCTTTGTCATTGATTCCTTTTTTATAAAAGGGAAGTACGACCACTTTTGAATATAAAACCATCACGAATTATGTTGTTAAAAGAAGTTCACATAACAGGCTTTTGGGGTAAATACAGATTAGACTGGGAACTGAACGACACAGTCAATATCTTATCCGGCATCAACGGGGCAGGAAAGACCACCCTGTTGGATGTAATCTACTCCTTGACAACACCTACAGAAATAAATATGGACATCCTGCGAAAAGTAAAGGAAGTCCGCCTAGTCTTTACGGAAGGCTATTCCATAGAATACAGCCAGCCGTCAGACACCACCCCTTCACCGTCCATCTCATACAAGCAGAACGGACAGGCAATCACCCGCCAGCAATATCAAGTGAACGTCAAAACAACAGCCATTTCCACTTTCGACGGCACGATGCCCAGTCTGGAAGATTACCAGAAGTACATCCTGCTGAGAAGCGACAAAATACGTTCGGAACTGGATTGGGATGTGGAACGAAGTCTGGACTTATATTATAGATATGTCAACGGCATCTCACAGGAAGTAGAAAAAGCCATCCGGGAAAACAACCTGACCGACCTTTCCAAATACTACCGTAAAAAGAACAAATTTCTGGAACTGATGAACGAGATGTTCCAGTCCACCCGTAAAACCATCTTCGAATCAGGAAACGGCATCGAGTTCAAGCTGGAAGACGGCACCCTCATTCCGGCCAGAGATTTGTCTTCCGGCGAAAAGCAACTGCTGATTCTTATGATTGGCACACTCATTGAGAAAGAAGAAGAATTTATCACGTTCTGGGATGAGCCTGAGATTTCACTCCACATTGACTGGCAGAGAATGCTTATCCGAGTCATCCGCACGCTCAATTCCCACAGCCAGCTGATTATCTCCACCCATTCCCCTTCCATCATCTACGAAGGGTGGGAAAAGATGGTTGTTAACATGGAGGACCTGTTGAAATGACCCGACTCACAGAAGCAAATACGTCAGCTGAAATCGGGTTGAGTCGTTATTTCCGTCCCTATACGGAGAAAAGAGACCTGCTCGTACTGGTAGAAGGAGACGACGATGTCTTCTTCTGGAAAAAGATATTGGAATATGCCAAAGACAAATATGCCAGAATCGACGTACATACGTTAAAGTTGCCAGATGCGGAGAGCCACGGCACGGAAACCGACCGAAAAGGTAAAAGAAGCCTGATGGAGGACGTACACGACCTGGGACCGTCGAAAGTAGTAGCCGTCGACATGGATTATGACCATATCGTCAGCGGATACCACTCCTACTCCGCCCGCATCGGACACGACCCTTGTGTGCTGCATACAATTTATTACTCCATGGAGAATCATAAACTGTATCCCGACATCCTACAGAAATACGTTTCTGAAATCACACAAGAAGAGCCCGATTTTGATTTCGATTCTTTGGTCGCGTCTTTTTCCACCCTCATCGCCCCCTTTTTGCGGCTTATTATAATAGGTGAGCGCAAACGGGCCGACAATACACTGAACGAGTCGGAAAAAGAACTACTCAGCATCAAAGGATTCCGGGCAGACATTGCCAACCTGAAATTCACCAGAAAAGACGGCGACAAGGAGACAGCCGCATGGCTGGAATACATGAACGGGAAATACGGCCCTCTGCTGGAAAAATACCACACCGCCACGCTCAGCCTGAAAGAAGAACTGACCGCCTCCATGGGTATTTCAGAAAAAGACTATTGGAAACTGCTGCAAGGACATACCCTGGCCGGCTATTTGCTCAGAGTGCTCAAGGACATTGCAGCAGAAATACAAGAAAGAAAAGAAAAGGAAACCATCGAAAAACTGACAGATAAAAGCAAGGTCCGAGAAACGTTAAAGCAATTTCGTGACACCTCAGGCATCGGTTCCATGAAAATGCACGAATACGTCAAACTGGTTTTCACACAAAGACCGGTTCTCTCGGAGAACGATCCGGGCATCCCGCTCATCCGTCAGCAAATAGACAGGATTCCGGCAAAATAGAAAATATTTTTATAATCACAAAGGTATCATCAGATGGAAGCCAAAAAAGAAGCGCATTGGTATGCCTTCTACGTAAGAATGCACCACGAAAAGAAAACCGCCGAGAAACTCGGCATGTCTGGAATTACCCATTTCCTCCCTATCCAGGAAGTGGTACGCCAGTGGAGCGACCGCAAGAAAAAAATCCAGCAGGTCGTCATCCCCATGCTCATCTTCATCCGCACCGACGAGAAACAGCGTGTGGAACTCCTGCAGCGCATGCCCTCCCTCACCGGCTGTCTCATCGACCCGTCCACCCGCCGGCCCGCCATTATCCGCGACGAAGAGATGGACCGCTTCCGCTTCATGCTCGACTATTCCGAAGACACCGTACACTTCCAGAGCGAACCGCTGGCCCCCGGCGAGACCGTGGAAGTCATCAAGGGCCCCCTCCAGGGCCTTCAGGGCGAGCTTGTGGAACTGGGCGGACACTCCCAGGTCATGCTCCGCATCGACCACCTGGGCTATGCCATGGTAGAAATCCCCGTGGGCTACGTGAAACGGTTATAACCCCTTTTTCTTCCGCTGCGCAATCACGTGGTCGAACCACAGGTGCAGCAGCGTCCACGTTGCCACGTCGATGACGAACACCAGCGTGTTGTTCAGGTGATGGATGGCCACCATCGTAAACGCACAGAAGCACACCGACATCAGCTGGATGGTCACCATCGCCCGGCGCGGCGAGAACCCCATGGCCAGGAACTTGTGGTGGATGTGCGTCTTGTCGGGCATGAACAGCGGCTGCTTGTTGCGCGCCCGGCGCATCACCACCCGCACCACGTCCAGACACGGCACCAGCAACACGCTGAACGAAATCAGTACCGGACTGCTCTTCACCATCAGCAACATATCCGGCGTGTACATACAATATTTTATGACGAAGAAGCTCAGGATGAATCCCAGCGTCAAGCTGCCCGTGTCGCCCATGAAAATCTTGCGCCCCATGTCCGCATTCCCGAACACATTGTACGAGAAGAACGGGATGATTACCCCCACGCTCACGAACGCCAGCATGGCATAACACCACAGCTGCAGGTACACGAACACCACGCCGAACACCACCAGCGCCACCATGCTCAGTCCCGAAGCCAGTCCGTCGATGCCGTCAATCAGGTTCACCGCATTCGTGATGAACACCACCAGCAGCATGGTGAGCGGAATCCCCACCTCCGCCGGAATCAGGTAGATGCCGAACAGCCCGTAGAAATTGTTGATATACAGTCCCGAAAGCGGAAACATCGCCGCCGAGACAATCTGCACGAGGAATTTCTTGCGGTAGCGCACCCCCACCAGGTCGTCGGCAATGCCCAGCACGTAGAGCAGCGTCAGTCCCCCCATCAGGAAGAGGAACTCACACAGCAGCATCTCCGCCCGTTCCACCGAGACCGGCCCGTTGCCCGTGATCAGGCGCACCGCCGTGAAGACCGAGAGCGAGAACAGGATGACCGGGAAAAACGTCACCCCGCCCAGGCGCGGCACAGGCCGTTTGTGGATTTTCCGTTCGTTCGGTTCGTCGAACAGCCGTTTGCGCAGCGAAATAATCAGAATGTTCGGAATGATGATTCTTCCCAGGATGACCGCGGCTACAAAAGCCAGAATCAGAATATATAAGTTCTCCATGTTAGTCCGTTCGTATGTTGATAGTTTTGCAAAGATAGGAGTTTATTTCGAATCCTGAAAGTTTTTTCCCTTCCCGTCCACACATTCCCCCCCCTTTGGGAAACACATTTCCCGGACCCTCCGCCACCTCGGCAGAAAGATCCGGGAAACACCCTTCAGTTACAAGTCCGTAGCCACGTCAAAGCACGGACACGCCTTTGTCCACTCTTCCGGTTCCACCACCCCGTCGCCATCCAGGTCCGGGCTCAAGTCACGGTGTCCCGTCACCCGGGTGATTTCCGGGAAATCCTCCTTGAGCACCCTCACCAGGATTCGCAGCGAGCGTTTCTGCAGTTCCGTGCGCGTATCCGCCGGCCTGCCCTGCCCGTCCAGTCCCCCTTCGTAGGCAATGCCGATGCTCCGTTCGTTGTAGCCCCGGGCATGCGCCCCGACCCTTTCCACCGGCCGCATCGTACAGATTTCGCCGTCCGTGCGCACATAATAATGATATCCGCAACACTTGAACCCCCGTTTCCGGTGCATCTTCGTCAGCTCGGAAGGCGAGAGCGGGTGGTCCGCTCTCGTTGCCGTGCAGTGAATGACAATCATGTCAATTTTTCTCATCACAATTTCTCTTTTTTCCGGTCAGGATGCAGAGAATGCATTGCAGCACCCTGATTACAATCCATTTTACCCTAATCATGTTCATTCTCTCTAACTACCTACTGTCCGCTTAAGCCGACATTTCCTCCGGATCCTCTTCCTTCTTCATGTACTTCACCGGCACCTTTTCGAAAGCCAGGTTGTTGATGGCCTCCTGCATGATGGTACCCGGTCGGAACAGCACGCGCACCCGTTCGATGAGCGAGTCGTTGTAGAGCTCTTCCGTTTCCGCACCTCCGCCGCTCAGGCTCAGCTGCAGCGAGCCCAGTTCGCCCAGGCGCACGATCTCGCCGCCCTGCAGTCCTTCCGACACGATTTCCTCCAGCGCCGTCAGCACCGCCATCACGTCGGCACGGGTCACGGTACACATCTGGTGGATACGTTCCGAGATTTCACGGATGCCCATTTCACCTCGGGCCTGCGACTGCGCATAAAACTTCTTTTCACCACTTTCACGATCCGACGGGTTTACACGACCCACTACTGAATAAGTCACTGTTTTTTTCATACTTCTTTCTTTTTTAAGTTAAACCTGAAAACTATCTCTGTAATCCGGTCCGTGGCGCCTTCCTTTCCGATTACATGACAAAGATACGACATCGGGTTTCCGCCGTTGTAGAAGTACGTAGCGATTCGCAGACATTTGAAGAGAAAAAATTTTCGTTCCCGTCTAGAACAGCTCCAGTTCGATGCACGAGTTCGGTTTGCTCGCCTCCCCGTGCCGGTTCTTGGCCAGAATCAGTCCGCTCTTCCGTCGGTCGCGCTCACTGCGGCACAGCATCAGCACCATGTCGGCATCCTGTTCGATGGCCCCGCTCTCCCGCAGATGCTTCAGTTCCGGCCGCTGGTTGAACGTCTGCTCCACCTGCCGGTTCAGCTGGCTCGCCACGATGACCGGGCATTCCAGCGAGCGGGCCAGCGTCTTCAGCTTGCGCGAGCACTCCGCCACCTCCTGTTCGCGGTTGCGTCCCGCCCGTTCCGTCACCCCCAGCAGCTGCAGGTAGTCCACCACCACCAGGTCCACCCGGTAGCGCGAATGCACCATCCGCGCCTCCGCACACAGCTGGTCGATGCCCAAATACGCCTTGTCGTCCACCAGCAGCGGACAGTTGTCCAGTTCGCGGGCCTGACGGAACAGCTCATCCAGTTCCTGCTGCGTCACCCGTCCCCCTTTCACCTTCGCATACAGTCCCGGCGTGCGCATCAGCAGCAGCCGTTCCCCCACCTCTTCGCTCATCATCTCCAGGGTGAACAGCAGCACATGATACCCCCTCGAAGCCGCCTCCATGGCAAACTTCAGTCCCAGCTGCGTCTTTCCCATGGCCGGCCGTCCCGCCGTAAAGATCAGGTTGCCCGGCTGCCATCCTCCCGTCATGCGGTCCAGTTCCGGGATACCCGTGGGGATACCCGTCACCCCGTTCACGCTCCGGCTCACCCGGTCCATGATCCGGTCGCACGTCTTCTTCATCACCGACTTCATGTCCTGCAGGTTGCTCCTCAGCGGCGACCCTTCCATGACTTCCTCCACGTCCTTCTGCACCCTCATGATCACTTCGAACACATCCTGCGTGAGGTCGCCCACCTCTCTCATCCGCTTGTACAGTCCTGCCAGCATCCTCCGGCGCAGATACAGCTCATACAACACATGCACATGGTTGTCCACGAAGACCCGGTTCGCCACGCCGCCCGCCACCATCGTCACGCCATACGGCCCGCCCGCCTTTTCCAGGCAGCCCATCGTCCTCAGCTCCTGCGTCACCAGAAGCAAGTCCGCATCCATGCCCTTGGCCATCAGCGACCGCAGTGCGACGAACATCACACGTATCGATTCAGAATAAAAAAACTCAGGTTTCAGTGAGGGTCCCAGCCTTTTTGCCACAGCCGGGTCGAACATCAACGTTCCCATAACCGCCCGTTCGATTTCCAGGTCATACAACTTCTCCAAGCCCAGTCCAGTATAGTCCGTTTTCATACATCAAAAGATTTAAGGTTATCACAATTCGTTGGTTTATTGATTCTTGTGCATTTTTTCCACGTTCTCCGGCCTCAGGTACACCTTGAAGCGCAAGTAATTGCAGGCCGTTTTCACGAAGCGGATGTCCGTCAGCGATTCGAAGTACGGCACCATGTTCTGCACGGCCAGCCTCCTTTCCTCCTCGGTAAGCTTTTCCCATTCCGAGAGTGCCGCATACAAGTCGTACCCCTGCCGATCCAGCAGCGAGTAATACTGTTTCCAGAACGCATTGAAATCCGCCCGGTCCACCTCGCCTATCGGTTTTCCTCTTCCGGCCGCCAGCACCTCGTAGAAGCACATCGTCACTTTCTGTCCCACTCCCGGCATCTGTTCCAGGACAATCACCCCCTCCTTGTGCAGCGTGTGGAGGAACTCCCTCAGCGTATACACCTTCCAATTGAAACGTTTAGCCATGTCAGACGTCTTAAACGTCAGTTGCCCCCTTTTCAGCGGCATTTTTCCCTTCCGGTTACAGAACGACGCTTTCATGTACAGATACAGATAAGCCTGAGCCTCTGTAAACGGTTTGTCCACGCAGAACACCTCTTCCAGCAAATTTCTCGGCACCGTCAGGTAGCCATTTTTTCCCATCGTCTTAAAGCTGAGAAAATTTTTCATCTCATAACCCATTTCCTTCCTTTCTTTGTTTTAGGCACACAAAAAACCCGTCCACAAAGGGACCCTTTATGGATTTTTTGTATACAGGTTAATTATTCATTCAGTTATTTTTCCCGAAACTCATTCACCTCCAACGAAGCTCTTGTCGATTTCGCACTGCAAATATTATGAAACATATTGAAATAAAAAAACATTTTTGCGATTTTTTTGTAGTCGTTTTTGCCTCCTAGACAATGTGACATTTTGTCAGTCAATCAAGCTATACGACTTTTCGCCCACTATTTAAGGGTTCACTTAAGGGTTGCGCGCAAATTGGGTACTCATTTCCAGCGTGTTATGAGAAATTTAACAAATTTTACTTCAAACCTTTCTTAAGACCCTCGCGCGGCCATTAGTAGTATATATATATTTTAATTAACTATACCCGTTAAAAAGGGGACTGTTTTTTGAAAAAAAAGCTCCGCCCTCCGGCAGTTTCACGGTTCGCCCAGGAACTTCACGATGAGTTCCACTTCGCGTTTCAGAAAATACTTCCGGTATTTGTCGTAGCCCGCCTCCTGCAGAGCCTGATCCAGCTGGGTGCAGCGTTTGATCCACCGCCACAGGTTCATTAAGGCTCCTTTCTTGTCCGTGTACGGGAAATACAGGCAGGCCAGCTCGGTTTTCCGGTACATCCTCATCTGGAACGGCACGTCTTCACCGCACGCGGCCTTCGCCGTTCCCGTTTTCAAGTGCATACAATTCATGGTTTCTCTGTTTTGATTACGCTATAAATTTACTCATTTTCAGCTAGATAGACAAATTTTTCAGCCATTTTCTCACCGGTTTTCCGCATTATTTTTCACCCTCCGTCCACCCGTGCCGCCCCTATCCGGCAGCCCGACTTCCAGAACGCTTCGACGTTTCACCTCAAACACTTCGACGTTTCACCTCAAACGCCTAAACGTTTTGAACAAAACGCTTCGACGTTTCCGGTAAAATGCTTCGGCGTTTACGTCCAAACGTCGAAGCGTTTTGGCCCATGTACTAACCGACAAGAAGGTTCAAGCATTTTTGTTACAAAAACGACAAATTTGTTCATTATCAACGGCAAATTGTTCCCTTTTTCCGCAAAAAAAACGGAATCACGTTGAATAAATCAAAAATAACCTTTAAATTCGCGGCGAATTATAAAGAATTGTGCCGTTTACCAATCCCTATCCAAAGCGAGCCTCTCGTGGGACTGGTAACGGCGAAGCCTACCCGGAAGGGAAGTAATTCATTCTCAAAACGCTCAAAAAAAACAAAACCATAGAAACAAGATGAAGTTATACAAAGCAGTCTGCATGCTGACGTTGTCTGCCCTGCTGGTGAGCGGGTGTACGTCGTACAAGAAGGTACCGTATCTGCAAGATCCGGAAGTAGTGAACAATTACGGGAAAGAAATTCCTCTCTACGATGCAAAAATCATGCCCAAGGATATTTTGAACATCACGGTAAATACGACTGACCCACAGGCTGCCGCCCCATTTAACCTGACAGTACAAGATCCTGCAAATGTGACAAGTGGCAGTTTCAAAACCACCAGTCAACCCAGCTTGCAACAATATTTAGTGAATAACGACGGAGAAATTGATTTCCCCGTCTTGGGTTGCTTAAAAGTCAGCGGACTTACCAAGAACCAGGCAGAAGAATTGATTCGTGAAAAACTGATTCCCTACCTGAAAGAGACTCCGGTTGTGACGGTACGCATGGTCAACTACAAAATTTCTGTGTTGGGAGAAGTCAACAAACCGGGAACATTCACTGTGACCAACGAAAAGGTAAACGTGCTGGAAGCTTTGGCCATGGCCGGCGACATGACGGTGTACGGGGTACGTGACAATGTGAAACTGGTCCGTGAAGATGCCCACGGGAAACGTCAGATTCAGACTCTGAACCTGAACGATGCCGACTTGGTGCTTTCCCCCTATTTCTATCTTCAGCAGAACGACATCCTTTACGTGACCCCCAACAAGACCAAGGCACGCAACTCGGATATTGGCAACAGTACCACCATCTGGATCAGTGCCACTTCCATTCTGGTATCCATTGCCAGCCTGTTGGTCACTGTATTCAAATAAAATAGATTATAAAAATAAAAACAAGAAATCCATAAAAAACACTTATTCACGCTTACCATGAGTGACGAAAGATACGAAAACGGCTTCCAGCCGGAAGATGAAAAGCCCGTAGATTACAAGGCACTGTTATTTGAATACCTGATGTATTGGCCCTGGATTTTGGGTTGCGTCATCGCAATGGGCATCGTCATGTATGCCTACCTGCGCTATCAGGCCCCCGTGTATAATGTCAATGCTACCGTGCTGATTAAACAAGGCGACCAAAGCAAAAACCCGTCTGCCTCTCCCATGCAGGCCATGCAGGATTTGGGTATGCTCAGTATGGCCAGCAATTTCGATAATGAAGTGGAGATTCTCCGCTCCCGCACCCTTGTCAAGAAGGTCGTGAACAAGCTGAACCTCTATATCAACTACCAAGAAGCACAAACCTTCCGCTATCCGGCCGACCTTTACAAAACCTCTCCGGTGCAGGTATGGACCACCCCCGAAGAAGCCGACCGCCTCTTTGGCCCGGTGACCTTGGAAATGACTTGTACCCCTGACGGAAAAGTAGATGTGGAAGGCAGCTATTACCCCAGTCGGAATGCCGACAAAGTGACGCTTCGCAAGCACTTCGATCAACTTCCGGGTGTACTGACTACTCCTGTAGGCGTCTTTACCCTTTCAGCAAACAGTGACTCCATTTTGGCCAAAATAGATCAAACGCGTACCATCACGGCTACCGTGGTTTCTCCTACCGCTGTAGCTTCCGGCTATACTGCCAGTCTAAGCAGCGAACCCACCTCCAAAACGACAACCATCGTTGCCCTTAACCTCCAGAACAGCAATCCACGCCGCGGTATCGACTTTATCAACATGCTGGTGGCCTTGTATAACGAAGATGCCAACAACGACAAAAACGAGGTGGCTGCCAAAACCGCCCAATTTATTGACGACCGTATCGGTATTATCAACCAGGAACTGGGCACCACAGAAAGCCAGCTGGCCAGTTTCAAGCAACAGGCCGGCCTAACTGACTTAAGTTCTGATGCGAAACTTGCTTTACAAGAAAATTCAACCTATCAACAAAAACAGGCTGAAAATGCCACCCAGCTCCGACTGGTTGCCTTCCTGAAAAGTTATATCAATGATCCGAAAAATGAGATGGAGGTCATTCCCTCCAATGTAGGCCTAGCAGACGAAGGACTTAGCAGTTTGATTGTGAAATACAATGACTTGTTGATTGAACGTAAGCGCCTGCTCCGCACTTCCAATGAAAGCAACCCGGCCGTGGTTCAACTGGATGCCGGTATCCGGGCCACGCGTGCCAATGTGCAGACGACTGTAGACAATGTAGAAAAAGGACTGCTTATCACTCAGTCCGATTTAGATCGTGAAGGCAAGAAGTATGCCACCCGTATCAGCAATGCACCTACCCAGGAAAAGGAATTGATGAGCATCACCCGCCAGCAGGAAATCAAGGCCAGCCTGTATTTGCTGTTGCTGCAAAAACGGGAAGAAAATGCCATCACCTTAGCTTCTACCGCTACCAACGGACGTATCATTGAGGAAGCCATGGCTGGAAGTGCTCCCGTATCCCCCAACAAAAAAACATTCTATCTGATTGCCTTGGTATTGGGTATCGGAATCCCCGTGGGAATTATCTATTTGCGCAACCTGCTTCGTTTCAAAATTGAAGGCCGCGCCGATGTGGAAAAGATAACCGATGTACCGGTAGTGGGTGACGTGCCCATGGTAGAAACCAAAGGCAATCCGATTGTCGTTCAGGAGAATCACAATGACCTAATGGAAGAGGTATTTCGCTCCGTACGCACCAATATCCAGTACATGTTGCAGGAAGGGCAAAAGGTGATTCTCTTCACCTCCACCAGTTCGGGTGAAGGAAAGAGTTTTACCGCTGGTAACTTGGCTTGCAGTTTCGCCTTTATGGGTAAGAAAGTGGTCATTGTGGGTCTTGATATCCGTAAGCCCGGTCTGAATAAAGTCTTCCAGATTTCCCATAAAGAAAAAGGCATCACACAATATTTGGCCGATCCGGAACATACCGATTTACTTTCTTTGTGTCAACCTTCTACGGTCTCATCCAACTTGTATATCCTTCCGGGTGGTACTGTTCCTCCGAACCCTACCGAACTGGTTGCACGTAAGACACTTGACAAAGCCATTGAAATTCTAAAGGCAAACTTCGACTATATAATTTTGGATACAGCCCCCATTGGTATGGTAACCGATACCCAGTTGATTGCCCGTGTAGCCGACCTGAGTGTGTATGTTTGCCGTGCCGGCTATACCCACAAGAGCCATTACGAACTCATTAACGAACTGAAAAAAGACCATAAACTCCCGAACCTCTGTACACTGATTAACTGCATTGATATGGACCAGCGTAAAAACGGCTATTACTACGGTTACGGAAAATATGGCAAATATGGCAAATACGGTTATGGCAAGAAATATGGCTACGGATATGGCTATGGATCTAAATAATGCTTTTGTAACAAATTTTAAATTAAACAATCGGAAATAATTTCTCGAACAAAAGTATGACTAATTCGGAAAATAAACGTTTAGCATTAAATACTGGTATTTTATATATCAAACTTATCCTCTCTATATTTATAGGCCTATATACGTCTAGAGTAATACTTCAAGTATTAGGAGCCAGTGATTATGGACTATATACTATTGTTGGAGGAATTGTTTCCATGATGAATTTCTTTGGGACCACAATGGTTTCAGTTACCTATCGCCATATAGTAGTCGAGTTCGGAAAAGGAAAGGAAGGAAATCCTAATAAGATATTTAATACTGTAATGGTTATACATATTGGATTGGTACTTTTCCTCGTTACTTTAGGTGAAACTTTAGGCATTTATTATATAAAGAATATAGCGAATATTGACTCATCCAAAATAAATGACGCTATATTTGTGCTCCACATGAGCATGCTTGCCACTTCTCTTAACATACTTAGTATACCCTACAATGGGTTGATAATTGCAAGAGAGAAATTTATTTTTACAGCTATTGTCGAAATTGGAAGATCGATATTGCAACTTATCCTAGTTATAACATTAACCTATTATTTAGGCAACCGACTTAGAGCTTACTCTACTATTGTAACTTTATATTCAGCACTTCTCCCAATTTGTCTTTTTATCTATTGCAGAATAAAAGATAAAAATATTATACGATGGAGCTTTAACAAGAAACGAACTGATTATATACAAATTTTACAATATGCATTTTGGATTATGTTAGGAGCAGTAGCGTCTATTGGACAAAACCAAGGTTCAAATATGATTATAAACTTATTTTTCAACACCATCATAAATGCAGCATTTGGAATTGGTTTTCAAATAAACAACTACGTAATGATGTTTGTACAAAGTCTTAATCAAGCTGCAGTTCCACAAATTATGAAAAATCAAGGAGGTAATAAAAATACAAGATCATTAACCATAGTATATAACATTTCTAAATATGCATTTTTCATTATGCTGATTCCAACAATTCCATTAATACTAAATATAGATATTGTATTAAAACTTTGGCTAAACAAAGCACCTACCTATACCAATATCTTTGCTATTCTTCTTCTCATAGGAGGATTAATAAAATGTATGGGAGTCGGATTTGATTCATATATTCAAGCAACAGGAAAAATACGTACTTATCAAATTTTTTATAGTTGTGCTTACTTATTAGTACTTCCAGTTTCTTATTTTTTTTACAATATAGGAGCTCCTGCTTATACAATTATAATTTGTACCATAGCCGCAGTAATATCAATATTGGTTTTCCAGCTAATATATCTATCTAAAATTTCAACCTTTAAAATAAAAGAGTACATAAAACATACCACAAAACCATGCTTATTGGTCACATTTTTTTCAAGCCCATTAATTATATTAAAAATGTTATGGTCTGACAATATCTATGGTTTTCTAGGCTTTTCCATCATGGCCATAATATGGATAATAGCTATGATTGGAATTTTCGGTTTAAACAAAGAAGAGAAAAGTAAAATTTATTCCTTAATTAACAAAAAGATAAAACGATGAAGAAAGCATCTATTGATATTGCTGTATTACTCCTTTTTTTCGCTAGACCAGAGCAAACGTCTAAGGTCTTTGAGCAAATAAAAATAGCTCGCCCCTCAAAACTATTTTTATATCAAGATGGACCTCGTTTAAATAGACCTGATGATATAAAAGGAATTAATGAATGTAGGGAGATTGTTGAAAATATAGACTGGGAATGTGAAGTATACCGTTGGTATCAAGAAAAGAATGTAGGATGCGACCCTTCTGAATATTTATCACAAAAATGGATGTTTGAGCACGTTGATAAAGGCATTATTCTTGAAGATGATGATGTTCCTTCCCAAAGTTTCTTTCCTTTCTGTAAAGAATTACTAGATAAATATGAAAACGACTCCAGAATCTGTATGATTTCTGGCATGAATCATATGGGAAAGGTAAACATAGACGCAGATTATTTTTTCTGTCGTAAACAAGGTCCAATATGGGGATGGGCAACATGGAAACGCTTCGTGGATATGTGGGACCCTCAATATAAGTTTTTGGAGAATAATGAATCTATTACATTATTGGAAAAAAGTGGGGACTTGACAGAAAAAAGATTGACTTCATATTATAAACATAAAGCAACAGGAAGAGAACACTACGAAGATTTTGTATCTAGCACACGAATCTTTAATTCAATGCTTGCGATTATTCCTTCTAAAAATCTTATTTCAAATATCGGTATATCTTCAGTATCTACACATTCTGTAGACAACTTAACAATGCTACCACCTAAAATCAGAAAATTATATTATCAGCCAACATATGAATACAAATTTCCTTTAAAACATCCTGAATATGTAATAAATAATATCATACTTTCTGAGGAAATTGATAAATCAATGTCATATGGTCCAAAAGAAAAACTATTCCTTCTAAAAAGAAGATTTGCAAAACTATTCAATCTTAAATAAATTCTGTTACCAAATGGAAATTTGCAATAAACAAGATTGTACAGGGTGTCAAGCTTGTATGCAGGGTTGCCCAACTCATGCTATATCTATGCAAGAAAGTATAAAAGGTCATATATATCCTGTTATTGACTCAAACATCTGTATTAATTGTCACAAATGTATAAGAATTTGCCCTGTATTAAATAAAGTCAACAAATATCAACCTCTTAATATCTTAGCCGGATGGAATAATAACAAAAAAGAAAGGAAAGATAGCACAAGCGGAGGTGTTTCATATTTATTATCAAAAAAAATAATTGAAGAAGGTGGATACTTTTGTGGATCAATATGGGAAAGCACTGGCGCAAAACATATTGTTACGAACGATATAAACAAAATATCTCTTTTTCAAGGAAGTAAATATACTCATAGCAATATTAATAATTGTTTTATAAAAATTCAACAATTACTAAAGAACAACCAAATAGTACTTTTTTCAGGTACACCTTGCCAAGTTGCAGGATTAAAGTCCTATTTAAAACAAGATTTCAATAATTTATATACCTTAGATATTGTCTGTCATGGCGTTCCATCTCATAAGGCTCTTTCAGATCGTATTAAATACATAGAAAAGAAATATAACAAAAAAATAAAAGAAATCCGTTTTAGAGACAAGAACCCTGATCAATACCATACGTGTATGAAGTATATCTTTTCAGATGATAGCTATACAAAATGTTCTGTCTATGAAGATTCCTATTTTTGTGGTTTTGTTGACAATTATCTATTAAGAGAAAACTGTTTTCATTGTAAATATGCGACTAGAGAAAGAGTCTCAGATATAACGTTAGCAGATTATTGGGGGTATTCGCCATATAACTTTAAATTTAAATCATACCAAAAAGGCACTTCTTTTATTTCCATAAATACAGCTAAAGGACAAAACTTATACTCAAAAATTCAGCATCAGCTGATAGCAGAACCTAGAACCTTTGAAGATGCTGCCAAAGGAAATAAAAACTTACACAACCCACAAACACGTCCAATCAATTATGATAAATTTTGGGACTCATACACCCAAGGAGCAAATTTTGAAGAGTTAGCTCTTTGTTACTTTCCACCTAAAAAAATACAATCTACTACAAATACAACAATTCGTAATTATATAAAAATGTTACTACCTAATTTTATCACAACATATATAAAAAAGAAAAAGCTATGAATAAAAAACTAAAAATGAAAATTAGAAAAACATTTGGATGGCTATATAGTCCGATATTAGCTTACTTTCGCAATAAAGCAAAAATAAAAAAGATATACAACGATACAAATGCTATAATTAAAAGATTACAAAACCTTGACGAAGAAACACAACGAATCTTTTATCTGGGAATTACGGCACATTCAAATTTGGGTGATATGGCTCAACATTATTGTATTTGCCGTTGGATTCAGCAAAATTATCCAAATGCAAATTTGATTAAGATAGAATCTGATACAGTCGTATTTCCTAACTACAATTTTTTGTCTATTTTAAAAAAGTACTATCGAGATAATGATATAATTATCTTCCAAAGCGGATATACAACCCAAGATTTAGGAGGAAATCATGAACTAATGCACCGCTTAGTTATTGATGCAATCCCCTATGCACATATATTAATGATGCCACAAACCATATTTTTTAAGCAGGAAGAGAATAGATTACGCACTAGTAAATGCTATAACCAAGCAAAAAACATGTTATTCTTGGCCCGAGATATGGTTTCATATGAACAAGCAAAAGAAATGTTTCCAGATATTACTGTCAAACCATTTCCCGACATTGTGACATCACTTATCGGAACTTTAAATTTCAGTAATACAAGAAAGGGCATCTGTGTATGCGTACGAGATGATGGAGAAAAATTTTATAGTGATATAGAGATTAATGAAATGTGTAAAGACCTAAAAAAAATCTCCAATGTCAATATTACAGATACAACGATTAACACAAATTATCTAGAGATTCGCAATAACCTACAAAAGTACATTGAGAATGCCATTGAAAAATTCTCGAACTATCAAGTTGTAATTACAGACCGCTATCATGGCACTATCTTTTCATTAGCAGCAGGTACTCCAGTTATTATTATTAAAAGTAATGACCATAAAGTCGTAACAGGAGCTGATTGGTTTAAAGGAATTTATGATGATTATGTTTACGTAGCAAAAGACTTAAATGATGCAAAAGAAAAGTGTTATAAAATAATTGAGAAACAACTAACCCATAATATGAAACCATTTTTTAAAGAAAAATATTATGACAAATTAAAATCTATATTCAATGAGATTTCAAACAATAATCATAAATAATTTGTAATATAAAATTATGTTTTTTTTAATCCTGATATCTATCATTGGATCGTCATATATTTTTTACAAAACAAAAAACAAAAGTTATTATAATATCTCAGTATTCCTAATGTTTTTTCTATTCGCATTTGAATATGAAAATTCCAATGACTACTGGGTATATGTTTCTCGTTTTTATGTAGCAAATGGGGACTTTAATCATGCATTTATAAAATGGTTTATAGAAGATGAAAAAATTGAATTTATATATAAATATATAATGATCTTATGTAAACCTATTGGTTTCTTCGGTTTTTGCATATTATTAGGTTTTGTCGAAATCTATGTATTAAACAAATTAATTAAAGAATGTATTCCTGTCAAATATTTATGGTTTTTTTATACCATATTCATGCTAATCCCCTTATATGGATTACTAATTTTAAATAGCAAAAGACAAGCACTAGCTATTGTCCTCATCTTATTAGGAGTTCTAATAATAAGCAAAAACCAACAAGACAATATTCAAACTAAGAAAAAGATTAACACTAAAAAACTCTTTCTTTTTTTAGGGATAGTAATAATAGCCGGGAATATACATTTTTCCGCATATATCGGTCTCTTTTATTTATTTATTGTTTACTTTAAGCCACTAAAAATAAATAAAACAACAATATTTTTCATCTTATTATTATTTATTTTTTCATATCAATTTAAAATAGATACGCAATTATTAAATTTCCTACTAGAAGACAATACTAAATATACACAATATCTAACAGAAATTGGAGATTCATATAATATTTCAATTATTTATTTAATATATGATTTTTTCAGCCTAGTATTAGTATTGCATTATTATAATAAATTTAATGACATAGAAAAAACTTTTAGTTTGGCATATATATTATCTCTAATTGCAAGTCATTTCTTAATTTATACAGCATCTAGATTAATATTACCATTTAGCATTTTAACCCCATTTGTTCAAACTTATACACTTAAATATATACAAAGAAAGGATATCAGATTATTTTTCATAACGTATTCATTATTAATTGCATTTAGATGGTTTTACAATACAATGTTTACTGAAAGTTATTATAGTAACTGGAATCATATGCAAACAATATTTAATGCTCCATATTGGCTATAAAAAAATAACAAAATGAAAATATTATGGTTTTGCAACACACCATGTTGCGCATTAGAAAAACTTAGCAATCAAAAAGGAACGAGTGGTAATTGGTTAAATACCTTGTCAACAGAATTATCACAAACTAATAGCATAGAATTGCATATTGCTTTTTATTGGCATCAAGAAATTCCTCCTTTCAAATATCATAATATACAATATCATCCAATATTTACTAATAGTGGTAAAAACAAAATAAATCGTTGGGTTCGACGTTTACACGAAACGCTACATCCTATAAAAGATGATATATCTAATCTTTTAAGAATTGTAAATAATATACAACCTGATATTATTCATATACATGGAACAGAAGAAAATTTTGGTTTGATATCATTACATATAAATTCAATCCCCATCGTATTGTCCATTCAAGGATTTTTATCATCTATACATATAAAATTATTTTCTGGCATACCTAAAATTCAAGTTTTAAAATCTGAGTCTTTTTTCACTAAGATAAATATGACTGGTTGTATATCAACAAATCGTATTATGGGGCATAGGTGCCTCAGAGAAAAGCAAATTATAAATCATACTAAATATATCATTGGTCGTACAGATTTTGACAGATATTGTTCCTTAATATATAATCCTAGCCGAACTTATTTGAAAGTAAATGAAATTATGAGAAACGAATTCTTTAAAAATTCATGGAACAAAGATTCTTTTTCAGAAGACTTTACTATTACAACTACTATAAGTAATGGATTATACAAAGGGCTAGAAACAATATTTTTAACAGCTAAATTATTAAAACAAAGTAATTTTAAATTTAAATGGGAAATTATTGGATTAGTTCACAAAGACAAGAATGTAACTTTAGTCGAAAAATATACTGGATTAAAAGCTTCAAACATTAATATAGAGTTTCTTGGTAAACAAGAAGCAATAGAAATCTGCAAAATTCTTCAAAAATCTGATTTATACTGCCAAGCAAGTCATATAGAAAACAGTTCAAATAGTACATGTGAAGCTATGGCATTAGGAATGCCAATTATAGCTTCTTTTGCAGGAGGAACATCTTCACTTATTACACATAATAAAACGGGTATCTTGATTCAAGATGGAGATCCATTCGTTCTTGGAGGAGCCATTTTATCTATTTCACAATCTTTTGATTTAGCCAAAAATTTAGGGAACAAAGCTCGTGAATACGCTATTAACACTTTTTCACCCCAAAATGTACTAACAGAAATATTAGAAGTATATCATAAAATCTCACACAATATTATATAACACTCCTACTAAAACAAAAATAAAGATGCCACATATCAAATCAATAATACATAATAAAGCTCATTATTTTGATGAACTAAAGAAAATACTCAGACAACGAGTTTGGACACCTATCAACTATTGCTGTGCATTATGGTGGTCTATACAAATTGGTAAAGGATGTAGATTTACAGGAAAGACCTACTTTAAGCGTGTACAAAATACATCTATCAAAATTGGTGAAAACTGTATATTCTTATCATCTAAAAGATCTAATTTGGTAGGATTATATTGTCCATGTATAATTTCCGCAGAACAAAAAAATGCAAGAATTGAAATTGGAAAAAACTGTGGTTTTTCTGGAACAAGAATATGGGCTACCAAAAAGATAATAATTGGAAATAATGTTCGTTGCGGAGCAAATAGTTATATAACAGATACTGACGCTCACAATGATGATTATAGAGCAGGAAAAGATTCAGAAGTTATCATTGATGATAATGTTTGGATTGGAATGAATGTTATAGTACTAAAAGGCGTTCATATAGGTGAAAATTCAGTTATTGGAGCAGGAAGTATAGTTACTAAAAATATACCTAAAAATGTAATCGCCGCAGGAAATCCTTGTAAAATAATAAAAAACATATCATGAACAATATTATTTTTATAGAAACTACTGACAATTTTCCGTATAAATTTACGGCAAATAATTCAAAGGTTAAGTTATTAGCAAACGGATTAATAAAAGCAGGCAATAAAGTACAAATAATAAATAATTTACGAGGTAGTGAAATAAGTTCAATCCCATATACAAAAGGAAATGATCAAAATATCCAATACTTTACTTTCCCATTATATTCTACCCAAAGATTTGGTATTTTTAAAAACCTATACCAACAAGGAAAAATACTAAAAACATTAAAAAGAGAAAATGAAAAAAATATTATCATAATGGGGCAACCTTATCTATTGCTCTTTTTAATTGAGGTGATACGCTATAGATTAATGGGATTTAAAATAGGAGTAACAAAAACAGAATGGCCCTCAGATATAAAAACGATAAAAGGATTAAAAAGACTTGACTATATAATATCTGATAAAATATTTGGATATTTTATTGATTTCATTTTTCCTATTAGTTCATTTATAGAAGAAAAATGTAAAAAATTCCATAAGCCAATGTTTAGAATTCCAATATTAGCTTCATTTCCACCTTATAACACAAATATATTACCTAAAAAATATTTTTTGCTTTGTTCCACTTTAGCATACATGGAAAATATAAAATTGGCTATTGATAGTTTCAATTTATTCCAACAAAAATCAAATATTTCATATCGTTTAAAACTTATTCTTTCGGGAAATAAGTCTCAAATAGATAATATCCAAAAATATATCAATACATATCCTAATCTAAATATCGACATTTACCAACAAATCCCATATATCACATTACTAAAATTATATTCAGAAGCTGAAGGTCTATTAATACCTCTTCAGAATACCAATCAAGATAAAGCTAGATTCTCGCAAAAGATTGCAGAATATATATCAACTGGACGACCTATTATTACAAATAATGTAGGAGATATACAAATATATTTCAAACATAAGGTTAATGCTTATATCGCTGAATCTTATGATAAAAAAACATTTAGTGAAATAATGAAAGATATCAGTCTAAATCCAGAGGAAGCTACTCAAATTGGCAAACAGGGATATTTAACAGGAGTAGAATATTTTGATAATATAAATTTTGGACAAAAACTTAATACATTTTTACACTCTCAATTTATATGAAAATAGTATATTGTCTACCCCAAATATATAGACCTGGAGGAATCGAACGGATTATATCCATAAAAGCTAATTATTTAGCAGAAAAATATGGGTATGAGGTCACAATCATAACAGCGTGTCAAAAGCAACAACAACCATACTATCAATTCTCACCCAAAATAAAATTAATTGATTTGAATGTTGATTATGACTCCCTACTACAGTTGCCTTTATTTACTAGAATATTAAAGAAGTTTTTCCTACAAAGAAAACATAAAAAATATTTAGCAAACCTCTTATACAAAATAAAACCAGATATTACTATCTCAACATTTACACACGAAGCATCTTTTTTACCTGATATAAAAGATGGAAGTAAAAAGATATTAGAGTTTCATTTTTGCAGGAAACATAAACAATTGATGGCAGAAGCTTTTCATTTTTCTTTTCTCACAAAAACAGCTTATTATTTAAAATGCTGGCAAGAGGAAAATATTATCATCCCTAAATATGACCAATTTGTTGTTTTAACTGAGGAAGATAGACAAGCATGGTTGCCCAAGGTATGTAATGTCAAGTGTATCCCTAATATTCATCCATTTGAAACAAATGAACAAGCTAAACTCGAAAATAAGAGAGCAATAGCAGTCGGCAGACTAGATGCACAAAAAGGATTTGATAAATTAATCAAAGTGTGGAATATTGTATACCAAAATAATCCAGATTGGATGTTAGATATTTATGGACAAGGTGAAGATGAAAAACAATTAAGGGAACAGATAATAAATGCAAAACTAGAAAATGTTATATCAATAAATCCTCCAACATCTGACATAAAAGATAAATATTTAAATTCGTCACTATTTATAATGACTTCCAGATATGAAGGGCTTCCTATGACTCTATTAGAAGCCACAAGTCTTGGATTACCAGCCATTTGCTTTAATTTCACTTGTGGGCCACAAGAAGTTATTATTAATAATCAAAACGGTTATATAATTGAGAATGATCAGTATGATAAAATGGCTTTAAAAATAGGATTGCTAATAAATAATTTTCAATTAAGAAAAGAATTAGGAAATAATGCAAAAAAATTATCCAATAAATTTTCTAGTGACATAATAATGAAACGTTGGAATGAATTATTTCACCAAATATTAAAGTATTAATTTTTCATCTTACATCAAATCAATTTTACATATGAAAAGAATCGGTATTATTACAATTCATAGCGATTTAAATTATGGTGCAGCATTACAAGCTTATGCACTTAATGAATTTCTTAGAAATCGAGGTTATCAAGCTGAAATTATAAATTATATCAAAATTCCTAATCATCCACGGACATATCCTTTTCCTATTAACATTGCATACAAATTAATGAATATACCTCGTTTCCGCAGATATAGAAAATTTCTAAAATCTTCTGTTACAACTAAAACATACAATTCTTTAGAAGAATTAATGACTAATTTTAATGAACCATTTGACATACTAGTTAGTGGAAGTGATCAAGTATGGAATCCTACATGTGGTGGATTCATCAATAAACTCAACCCTGCTTATTACTTAGCTTTTGGTTCACATGACAAATATAAAAAAATCGCGTACGCATCATCTGTAGGTTCATACGTCTTCAATAAAGAAGAAATACCATATATCCAAAAATGGCTAGGCGACTATGACCATCTAAGTACTCGAGAAATCAGCGGTAGTCAGCAGTTAGAAAAAATATTAGGACGTCCTGTAAAAGTTGTACTAGACCCAACTCTCCTATTAAATAAATTAGATTGGAATAAAGTTGCACATAAGATTAATATTAAAGAAGATTATGTTTTAGTCTATTATATAGATGAAATAGCTGAATGTGTTGAATATGCCCGTAAAATAGCTGATAAAAATGGATGGAAAGTTGCAATGATGACCAATACATTAAAACGTTTTCCTGGCGTTGACATAAATATCCCATTCTGTGGTCCAGCTGAATTTTTAGGACTTTTTGCAAATGCAAAATATATTACGACCAATTCTTTTCATGGAACTGCCTTTGCTATAAACTTTAATAAAGACTTTATCAGTGTTATCAAACGCAACTCTCCTCAACGTGCTCAAACATTATTAAACAACGTAGGATTGCCAGAAAGATTGCTCACTAATATTGAAGACGTTGATAAATTGCCATTACATATTAATTATGATGAGCCAAATAAAAAATTAAATGAATTAAGACAGGATTCAATATCATATCTATTAAATGCTATAGAGAACTAACTATCTTACGATGAAACACATTGATGCCTTAGACAATAAATATAATTGTTCAGGATGTACTGCTTGTGCACAAAGCTGTCCTAAACAATGTATTACAATGAGTTCAGATCATGAAGGATTTAAATATCCAATAGTAGATGAAACAAAATGTATACAATGTGGAATATGTATTAAAGTTTGTCCTTGGAAAAAAGAAAAATATCAAAGACCTATAAACTGCTTTACAGAGCCTATTGTATATGCTGCAAAGTGTAAAGACAAAAATATTAGATTAAACAGTACCTCTGGAGGAATATTTACTGTCTTATCTGATTACATACTCCAACTACAAGGTGGTATATGTGGAGCTGTGTATAATACATCAACCCAAAAAGTAGAACATACTATTACATTTACAACAGAAGGAAGGAATAAAATGCGAGGTTCAAAATACGTACAAAGTGAATTAAGCAATACCTTTCAAGATATTAAGACATTATTAGAACAAGATAAATGGCTTCTCTTTACTGGTACTCCCTGCCAAACAGCAGGTCTACTTTCTTTCTTAAAAAAAGATTATCCGAAATTAGTAATAGTAGATATTTTGTGTCATAGTGTTCCAAGCCCTCTCATTTTACATGAAATATTAAAGAAGTATGCCCCCACTAATATTTCTTTCAGAGATAAAAGTCTAGGTTGGAGAAAATCATATAGTTTTCAAATAAAAGAAAACAATAAGATTATACACAATAATACATTCCTCAATCTTTTCTTTAAAGGCCTTATTAATCGGCCATCCTGCTATAATTGTATATTCACAAACACATACCGAGCTTCAGACCTTACTATAGGAGACTATTGGAATATTAAAGCCATAGACTCAAAATTCGAAGACCCACTAGGGGTTTCTTGTATTCTAATTAATTCTCCTAAAGGGAAATATATATTTGAACAAATTCAAAATAAAATTGAAAATATACGAACAGATTTAAAGCCAGCTTTACAAGCTTGCTTACAACAACATACAACAGAGCCTGTACAGAAACGAAGAAAATTTTGGACTGATTATCAAGAGAAAGGCTTTGACTATTGTAATAAAAATTATGGCTATTATACACCTATCGAAAATATCAAAGCCAATATATTAGCTCCAATAGCTCGAAAAACAGGAATTAGCAAACTCCTTAGAGTCATAAAAAAGTAGAAATTCTAAAATATGAACATAGGTATAAAAATTAGTCTTTCAATTCCTTTTATTTGGGATAAAATTTGGACCCCTTTCTATAAAAAAAGTATGAAATTTTGTGGGAAAAAGGTTTACATACGCCCCACATGTTCAGATTTTAAGGGATTATGGAATTTAAGTATAAACGATTACACTAGTATACCCAAAGGGGCAGTGTTTTATTGCACTGAGGCTCCCTTAACTATAGGGAAAAAAGTTATATTCGGCCCTCACCCAACCATCATAACAGGTGATCATCGAATTGATGTAGTAGGAAAATTTATTATTGATTCACATGAAAAATTACCTCAAAATGATGCTCCAGTCACAATAGAAGATGATGTGTGGACAGGTGCCAATATAACAATTTTAAAGGGAGTCATAATTGGCAGAGGAACAGTAATAGCTGCTGGAGCCGTAGTCACCAAATCTTGTCCGCCATATGCAATAATTGGAGGGGTACCAGCAAAAATTATAAAATACAGATTTACAATAGATGAAATATTAGAACACGAAAAAAAACTTTATCCCGAAAAAGAAAGGCTGACTCGAGAAGAATTAACTATACAAAGGAATAAATATAAAATATAAAATGACAAAAGTATTAGTTATTGCAACTTCACATAAAACAAGAGGCGGAATCACTTCCGTTATAAAAGCTCACCAGAAAGGTGAGCAATGGAACGAATTTCATTGTAAATGGATTGAAACTCATATTGACAAAGGTAGTATTTTCAAATTATTCTATTTTTGCAAAGGATGGATTCTGTTTATGCTAAATCTTCCGTTTTATGATATCGTACACATTCATACAAGTGAACCTCCATCAGCTATTCGAAAATGTCTTTTTATGTGGTGGTCTAAACTATGGAAAAAGAAAGTTATTGTACATTTTCATGCATTCTCTCCTGAGACGACTATCAATGGAAAATATCAAAAAGTATACAAATATCTTTTCAGCCATGCGGATAAAGTAATTGTATTATCACAATTATGGAAAAAATACGTAAATGACACTTTTCATTTAGGAGATAAAATACAAGTCATTTATAATCCTTGTACGACTGAAATTCTCCCAGAAAAATACACAAAACAGCATATCATATTATATGCTGGTACTGTAAACAAAAGAAAGGGATATGCTGACATGATTAAAGCCTTTGCTAAAATAGCATCTCAATATCCTGACTGGAAAATTGTTTTTGCCGGAAATGGAGAAATTGATAACGGAAAAAAACTAGCAAAAGAACTAGGAATTGAATCACAGACACAATTTTTGGGATGGATAAATGGAAAAGATAAAGACAAGGCTTTCAAAGAAGCATCTATTTTTTGTTTGCCCAGCTATGCAGAGGGCTTTCCAATGGCCGTACTAGATGCTTGGGCATACGGCTTGCCTGTTATTACCACTCCAGTAGGGGGAATTCCTGACATTGCAAAAGATGGAGAAAATCTTCTACTTTTTCAACCAGGAGATTGCGATAAACTTGCTATTCAAATGGAACGCCTGATGACAGATGAAACATTAAGAAATCATCTTATTGAACAATCTATCATACTTTCCCAAACAACTTTCAATATTGATACCATCAATAAAGAAATAGAAACCCTTTACAAAGGAATAAATCCAAATAAATAAACACAAAAATACAAATGCAAAATCACGTAGTTATCATGGCAGGAGGAATCGGAAGCCGATTCTGGCCCATGAGCGTACCGGAATATCCCAAACAATTCATCGATGTGATGGGCGTAGGGAAATCACTGATACAACTCACCGCTGAACGTTTTGGAGGGGTGTGCCCGAAAGAAAACTTTTGGGTGGTTACTTCCGAGAAGTATGTCGGTATCGTAAAAAAACAGTTGCCAGAAATTCCGACACAGCACATTCTGGCAGAACCGGAAGCCAGAAATACGGCTCCCTGCATCGCGTATGCGTGCTGGAAAATCAAAAAGCAGTATCCGGACGCAAACATCGTGGTCACCCCTTCGGATGCGCTGGTGCTGGACAAGGAAGAGTTTAAACGGTGCATCAGACAGGCGCTGGAATTCACGGCCCACTCGGAAGCCATCGTCACACTGGGAATGAAACCAACCCGCCCGGAAACGGGATATGGATACATTGCCGCAACAGGAGAAGGACAGAACGGAATCTACAAGGTAGAGGCGTTCAAAGAGAAGCCGAACCTGGAAACGGCACAGAAATACGTGGCACAGGGAAATTATTTCTGGAATGCGGGTATCTTTGTATGGAACGTGCAGACCATTACCCATGCCATCGAGAAATATGCCCCGCAGATTGCTGGAGTAATGGAGAAGATGGCGCCGGATTTCTACACGGAAAAGGAAACAGAAACTTTGAAAGCGGACTTCCCTACCTGCGAAAAGGTATCCATCGACTATGCCGTGATGGAAAAAGCGGAAGACATCCATGTGCTTCCTGCGGAATTCGGATGGAGCGACCTGGGAAGCTGGGGCTCGCTGCACGGGCTGTTGCCGCAGGATGAAAACGGAAACGCCAAAGTAGGCGACAACGTAAAACTGTTCGACTGCCGGAACTGCGTGGTACACGTGGCCGACGAAAAGAAGGTGGTGCTGGAAGGACTGGACGGCTTTATCGTAGCAGAAAAGGACGGAAGGCTGCTGGTATGCCGACTGGCAGAAGAACAACGCATCAAAGAGTTTTCACAGGCATAATTTATAAACCTCATTTTTATTTTTATATGGAAAGAAAAGTAGCATTAATCACAGGTATTACGGGTCAGGACGGATCGTTCCTGGCTGAATTCTTATTGGAAAAAGGTTATGACGTACACGGCACCATCCGCCGTTCGTCTGTGGATTTCCGCGAACGTATCGCGCACCTGGAAGGAAAACCGAACTTCCACTTGCACTATGCGGACCTGACGGACTCCATGAGTATGTTGCAGGTAGTGAGCAAGGTGCGCCCGACGGAAATCTACAACCTGGCCGCACAGAGCCACGTGCAGGTGAGCTTCGACTCGCCGGAATTTACGGCTAACGTAGACGCCACAGGCGTACTCCGTGTATTGGAAGCCGTACGTCTGTGCGGACTGACGGAGACTTGCCGCATCTACCAGGCATCTACTTCGGAATTGTATGGAAAGGTGGAAGAAGTGCCGCAGAACGAGAACACGCCGTTCCATCCTTACAGCCCGTATGCAGTGGCCAAACTCTATGGTTTTTGGATTGTGAAGGAATACCGCGAGGCTTACAACATGTTCTGCTGCTCGGGTATCCTGTTCAACCACGAATCAGAACGCCGCGGAGAAACGTTCGTCACACGTAAGATTACGCTGGCTGCGGCCCGTATCGCACAGGGCAAGCAGGAAAAGCTGTACCTGGGTAACCTCGACTCGCTGCGCGACTGGGGATATGCCAAGGATTACGTGGAATGTATGTGGCTCATCCTGCAGAACAGCGAACCGGAAGATTTCGTCATCGCTACCGGCGAACAGCACAGTGTGCGTGAATTCTGTTACCTGGCCTTCAAGCGTGCCGGCATCGAACTGGAATTCAAGGGTAAAGGAATCGACGAAAAGGGATACGACAAGGCTACCGGCAAGTGTCTGGTGGAAGTGAGCGAAGACTTCTATCGTCCGACTGACGTAGTGAACCTTTGGGGTGACCCGACCAAGGCGAAAGCCAGACTGGGATGGAACCCGACCAAGACTTCTTTCGAGGAACTGATCAACATCATGGTGGATTCAGATATGGCAAAGGTAGCTGTAGAAAAGGCGGGCGAAAAAATCCGTACGAACCTGGCAGAATACCTGGAGAAAGGAATCGTGAAGTAATTAATAATGAACAATTAATAATTAAAACGGGATTTTTCTACTAAGAAACGGAGGTTTTAGTATGTTGGATAAATCAGCAAAGATATATGTAGCGGGACACCACGGACTGGTGGGTTCCGCTATCTGGAACAACCTCAAGGAAAGAGGATATAACAACTTGGTGGGACGCTCACACAAGGAACTGGATCTGCTGGACCCGGTAGCCGTAAAGGCGTTCTTTGATGAGGAAAAGCCGGATGCCGTGATTCTGGCTGCCGCACACGTGGGGGGCATCATGGCCAACCTGCACTACCGGGCGGACTTCATCTACC
>ENA-OURV01000143-OURV01000143.1-human-gut-metagenome-genome-assembly--contig:-NODE-143-length-59227-cov-5.450348_pt1 | contig 59227 bp, 57 predicted proteins | sample MGYA00242141_ERZ509072 | MGnify/ENA primary metagenome ERZ509072 (study PRJEB26280, sample SAMEA2338763) | human gut metagenome | biome: human gut; feature: human-associated habitat; material: faeces... | reverse complement strand
GACCGTTTTTATTGGAGAATTGCCGTAGGCTGTAAGCGTACACAAAATCCGGAAACAGCATAGCGGCATTGAAAAATGTTACTTTAGAGCTGCCGGAGAAAGGGCTTATCTTTATCGTGGGGAAAAGCGGATGCGGCAAAACTACGCTTCTGAACATGATAGGAGCAATAGATACTCCGACGTCCGGAACGCTGTCCATCTACGGACGGGAAACAAACCTTAACAATCCCGCCCTTGCAGACGCATATCGTTCAAAGTATATCGGATTCGTTTTTCAGGAGTATAATCTTCTGGAAAACGATACGGTAACGGAGAATATACGTCTTGCCGGGGTGCTTTCGCATGAAACCTTAGATGTTTCAAGCGCGCTGGAGGACGTTGGATTGGCGGAATATGCAGACCGCTACGCAAACGAATTGTCCGGAGGGCAGAAACAGCGGGTAGCGGTAGCGCGTGCATTGGCAAAAAATTCGGCAGTCATATTGGCGGATGAACCGACGGGCAATTTAGACAGCGCACCAAGGCTGCAACGTCTTGCTGTGATGCCATTCATGTGACAATTCTGTGAAAAAATGAAAACTGTGTGAAAATTAGCACTCTCTACTTGACAGTGCTAATCCTCCGTGCTATACTATAAACAGAACAAAGGAACAGAGCAGCACCAAAGGATTCCGGTGCTGAACCTCCGTGCCCTTGCTCAGTATCATAAAAGCATGTGATGAGTATAAGGAGGACTGACCTATGTTGTATCCTAGCATTTTTGGTGAAAACTTGTTCGATGATTTCTTCAGATTCCCTGACTTTGGCAGAGATGTGGAGAAGAAGCTCTACGGCAAGCACGCTGCACAGGTTATGAAAACCGATGTGCATGAGCACGATGACCACTATGAAATCGTGATCGATCTGCCGGGCTTCAAGAAGGATCAGATCAATCTGGAGCTGCGGGATGGGTATTTGACCGTCAGTGCTGCAAAGGGCCTTGACAAGGACGAAAAAACCAAAGAAGGCAAAATGATCCGTCAGGAGCGCTACGCAGGTGCTATGCAGAGAAGCTTTTATGTGGGCGATGCTGTGAAGGAAGCGGATGTAAAGGCAAAGTTTGAGGACGGTGTTCTGCATATCACCGTGCCGAAGGCAGAGCCCAAGAAAGTGGAGGGTCACAAGTATATCGCCATTGAGGGATAATGCCCCGCTGAATTTTGACTTCTGAAATAAGAATCCCCGAAGTTGTTCGATGGAACGGCTTCGGGGATTTTTTGTAGAGTGACGCTGTGAAAACAATGTGCGGCATTCCATGCACCGACAGACATTCTATTTTAGTGAGAATACAGATTCTCAATCCGTATCCTGTTGCATGCTTGACAGGAACATGTTGAACAAATATAATGAGAGCAACATCGCACAAAGATTGTAGCGCGGGCATTGGAACGGCGCTTTCTGCGTTGCTTTCTTGTGCTGATCCAGTGGAAATGCCGCAAAACCGGCATTTGCGGCACATATACACTTCGACATGGCTTCATATGAAAAATTAGTGATTGCATATTCTGTCGAAGTGTGTTATAATATTCACGATATGTATTATTGGGAAGGTGTGTACTTATGAACAAAATCTCCATCATCGGAACCGGCAGCGTTGGTTCCACCATTGCGTACTCTCTGGCCATTATGGGAATGGCGTCCGAAATCGTCATGATTGATATCAACAGCGAAAAGGCTCTGGGCGAAGCGCTGGATATCAGACAGGGCACCCCCTTCTGCAGCCCCTGCTCCATTTACGCAGGCAGCTATGTGGATGCAGAGGATTCGGACATTGTGATCCTGACATCCGGTATTGCAAGAAAGCCTGGTCAGTCCCGTCTGGAGCTGGCGCAGACCAATGTCAACATTACCAAGAGCATTATCCCGGAAATCACCAGACATGCACCCAACGCTACTTATATTATAGTAAGTAATCCGGTAGATATTCTGACCTACACATTCCACAAGTTCTCCGACCTGCCGGAAAACCGGATCATCGGTTCGGGTACGATTCTGGATACTGCCCGTCTGCGTGCAAGACTGTCTGAGTACTACAACATCAGCCAGAGCAATGTACACGCATATGTATTCGGTGAGCATGGGGACTCCTCCTTCATTCCCTGGTCTGTAGCCAACATTTCCAACGTGCCGATCCTGGAGTGCGACAAGCTGATCACCACACCCGGCATCGAAAAGCCCAAGCTGGATTTTGTGGACATTGAGCAGTATGTCAGAAAGTCCGGTGGCAGAGTCATTGCCCGGAAGGGTGCCACCTTCTATGCGGTTTCTATTTCCGTATGCCACATCTGCAAGTGCCTGCTGGGCGGCGTGGATACCACAATGACTGTTTCCAGCATGATGCACGGGGAATATGGCATTGATGATGTCTGTCTGAGTACGCTGAATCTGGTAGGCGACGATGGGATTCGTGGAAAGGTGAATGTGCCTTTGACTGACGAGGAAGTTGCAAAGCTGCGGCTGAGTGCGGATACGCTGAGGGATGTAATTAAGAATCTGGAAATTTAAGATAAAGGTGGTATTTTCACGATGGAATATCGGATTGAACACGATTCTATGGGCGAAATGAAGGTTCCGGCTGATCGGCTTTGGGCTGCACAGACCCAGCGGAGTCACCAGAACTTCAAGATCGGTGTGGACATTGAAACCATGCCCCGGGAGATTACCCACGCTTTCGGCATTCTCAAGAAGGCTGCCGCTCTGGCGAACGCTGAACTGAAGCCGGAAAAGATGACTGCCCAGAAGCTGGCTGCTATTTCTCAGGCATGCGATGAGGTGATCTCCGGATCTCTCAACGATCATTTCCCCCTGGTGGTATGGCAGACCGGTTCCGGCACTCAGTCCAACATGAACGCCAACGAGGTCATTGCAAACCGGGCAAACCAGATCGCCGGCGAAAAGCTTTGCCACCCCAACGATGACATCAATATGAGCCAGTCCTCCAACGACACATTTCCCACCGCTATGCACATTTCCGCAGTGCTTGCCATTGAAGATAAGCTGCTGCCGGCAGTGGGCACCCTGATTGAAACCTTCCGCCGCCTGGAAGCGGAAAACGAGGGCATAGTCAAGTCCGGCAGAACCCATTTGCAGGATGCGACTCCCATCAAGTTCAGCCAGGAAATCTCCGGCTGGCGTGCAAGCCTGGAAAAGGATGTGGAGCTGCTGCAGCTGGCAGTGAAGCCCCTGCATGAGCTGGCACTGGGGGGCACCGCAGTGGGCACCGGTCTGAATGCGCCTGCCGGATTCTCCGAGCTGGTGGCAAAGAAGGTTGCGGAGCTGACCGGCAAGCCCTTTATCACTGCTGAAAACAAATTCCATGCGCTGACTTCTAAGGATGAGCTGGTATTTGCACATGGTGCCATCAAGGCAACTGCCTGCGATATGATGAAGATCGCAAATGATGTGCGCTGGCTGGCATCCGGTCCCCGGGATGGTCTGGGCGAGATCCACATTCCGGAAAATGAGCCCGGCTCCTCTATTATGCCCGGCAAGGTAAACCCCACCCAGTGTGAGGCTGTTACCATGGTTGCTGTACAGGTAATGGGTAACGACGTGGCAGTTGGCATGGCAGCATCCCAGGGCAACTTTGAACTGAATGTATTCATGCCGGTTGCAGCATACAACTTCCTCCAGTCCGCTCGGCTGCTGGCGGAAGCCATCGTATCCTTCAACGTGAACTGCGCAGTGGGCATTACCGCAAACAAGGATAAGATGTATCATAATCTGCATAATTCTCTGATGCTGGTAACAGCGCTGAACCCCTACATCGGCTATGAGAATGCAGCAAAGACAGCAAAGAAGGCATTTAAGGACAATATCTCTCTGAAGGAAGCATGCGTAGAACTGGGATTCCTGACAGCAGAGCGGTTTGACGAGGTATTCCATCCCGAGCAGATGGTCTGAGTTCGGGCAGTATTGGAGGTAAAGGATGAAAGTTAGTTATTTTCCGGGCTGTACCCTCCGTACAAAGGCAAAGCAGCTTGATTTTTATGCACGGAAGTGCGCCGAGATCCTTGGCGTAGAGCTGTGTGAGATCGAGAACTGGCAGTGCTGCGGTGGCGTATTCGTCAGCGCAAAGGACGAGATTGCGTCCAAGCTGTCCAGCGTCCGTGCCCTTGCAGCAGCAAGAGATGCGGAGCAGCCTTTGGTTACGGTTTGTTCGGCTTGTCACAATGTGATCAAGCAGACCAATTATGCCATGCAGAATGATGCGGACTTTGCTGCAAAGGTCAACCGTTACATGGCACAGGATCCCAACCCCGCTGCCCCCTATGCAGGGGAGACCCAGGTGTATCATTACCTGGAGCTGCTGCGGGATGTGGTCGGCTTTGACAAGATCAAGGAGGCAGTGGTAAAGCCTCTGACCGGCAAAAAGATCGCCGCATACTACGGCTGTCTGCTGCTGCGCCCCGGCAAGGTGATGCAGTTTGACGATGTGGAGAATCCTCAGATCATGGAGGATCTGATCCGGGCACTGGGCGCAGAGCCTGTGATCTATGCACGGCGCAACGAGTGCTGCGGCGGCTATGTAGCTTTGGAGGATCCTGCGTCCGCAAAGAAAAAGAGCAATGCAGTCAGCGAGAATGCTGCAAGCCAGGGGGCGGAGCTGATGGTGACCGCCTGTCCGCTGTGCAAGTACAATCTGGTGAAGAACGGCAGTCCGGTTCCGGTGGTTTACTTCACTGAACTGCTGGCGGAAGCGCTGGGCGTAAAGGAGGATACCTATGCTGAATAAAGATGAACGCCGGAAGGAGCAGATCCTCCGCATGAGCGGTGTCAATCCCCGCAAGTGCATGCGCTGCGGCAAATGTTCCGGCACCTGCCCGTCCTATGACGAGATGGAATACCATCCCCACCAGTTCGTATATATGGTAGAGAATGGGGAGATCGAGGCGCTGATGCAGTCCGACTCCATTTATAAGTGTCTGTCCTGCTTTGCATGCGTGGATCGATGCCCCCGGGGTGTGGAGCCGGCAAAGCTGGTGGAGGCGTTGCGGCTTACCGTGATCCGTGAAAAGGGTTCAAACCATATGACTGCCAACGATATTCCGGCGCTGGTGGACGAGGATATGCCCCAGCAGGCGCTGATGAGTGCTATGCGTAAGTATTCTAAGTAGGAAAGGAGAAACGACCATGCAGAGAATTGGAGTTTTTGTCTGTCACTGCGGTACGAACATTGCCGGTACGGTGGATGTGAAGGCGGTTGCACAGGCGATCAAGAATGAACCCGGTGTTGTTTTCTCCACCGATTATCAGTATATGTGTTCCCAGGCGGGACAGGAAATGATCAAGCAGGCAGTTGCGGACAACAAGCTGACCGGCATTGTGGTTTGCTCCTGCTCTCCCCGTATGCACGAAGCTACGTTCCGCAAGACTGCGGCAGCAGCCGGACTGAATCCCTATATGGTGGAGATCGCCAACATCCGTGAGCAGTGCTCCTGGGTACACAAGGAGATGCCCATCGGTACAGAAAAGGCGATCATCCTGGCAAAGGCTGCGGTTGCAAAGGTGAATCTGAATGCGCCTCTGACCCCTGGCGAAAGCCCGGTTACCAAGCGTGCGCTGGTTATCGGCGGCGGCATTGCCGGCATCCAGACGGCGCTGGATATTGCAGACGCAGGGTTCCCGGTGGATATTGTGGAAACCAAACCGACCATCGGAGGCAAGATGGCACAGCTGGATAAAACATTCCCCACTCTGGACTGTGCAGCCTGCATTCTGACCCCGAAAATGGTGGATGTGGCACAGAACGAGAAGATCCGTATCTTCTCCTACTCTGAAGTGACCGATGTGAAGGGTTTTGTGGGCAACTTTGATGTGACCATCAAGCGGAAGGCTCGTTACGTCAAGGAGGATGTATGTACCGGCTGCGGCGCATGCACCGAAAAGTGTCCCCAGAAAAAAGTGCCCAATGAGTTCAATCTGGGCATGGACAACCGCCGTGCCATTTACATCCCCTTTGCACAGGCTGTGCCGAAGGTTGCGACCATTGATCCCAACTACTGCACCATGCTGAAAACTGGCAAGTGCGGCGTCTGCTCCAAGGTGTGCACCGCCGGCGCCATTGACTATAAGGCAAAGGACGAGTTTGTGGAGGAAAAATACGGTGCCATTGTGGTTGCCACCGGCTTTAATCCCATCTCTATGGAGAAGTTTGATGAGTTTGCATACTCCCAGTCCAAGGATGTCATCACCTCTCTGGAACTGGAGCGTCTGATGAACGCTGCGGGTCCCACAGGGGGAACTTTGCTTCGCCCCTCCGACCATGAGCATCCCCACACCATCGTGCTGGTGCAGTGCGTTGGTTCCCGGTGCTCCGCATGCGCAGAAAAGGGAAAGGAATACTGCTCCAAGATTTGCTGTATGTACACTGCAAAGCACGCTATGCTGATCCGTGACAAGTATCCGGATACGGACGTGTATGTGTTCTACATTGACGTGCGTACGCCCGGCAAGAACTTTGACGAATTCTACCGCCGTGCCGTAGAGGAATACGGTGTCCACTACATCAAGGGCATGGTTGGAAAGGTAACGCCGGAGGGGAAGAAGCTGCATGTTCAGGCTTCTGATCTGCTGGATAACAAGCAGCTGCACATTGATGCGGATCTGGTGGTTCTGGCTGCTGCCATTGAGCCGGATAAGTCCGCCCGTCCTCTGGCAACCATGCTGACTGCCAGCATGGATACCAACGATTTCTTCACCGAAGCCCACCCCAAGCTCCGTCCGGTAGAAAGCCCGACAGCCGGTGTATTCCTGTCCGGCACCTGTCAGGGCCCGAAGGATATTCCGGAGACGGTTTCCCAGGCGGGCGCTGCTGCATCCAAGGTCATCGGTCTGCTGTGCAAGGATAAGCTTACCGGCAATCCCTGCATTGCCCATTCGGATGAAATGATGTGTAACGGCTGCTCCACCTGTGAGAAGGTTTGCCCCTACGGTGCCATCACCTATGTGGAGAAGGAATTCAGAATGCCCGACAGAACCACGAAGGTTCGACGTGTGGCGTCCGTCAATGAGGCGGTCTGCCAGGGCTGCGGTGCATGTACCGTTGCCTGCATGTCCGGCGCAATGGATCTGAGAGGCTTCAGAAATAAACAAATTATGGCGGAGGTGGACGCAATATGCAAGTAAACGAGTATCAGCCCCTGATCGTGGCTTTCTGCTGCAACTGGTGCTCCTATGCCGGTGCAGATCTTGCCGGGAACAATCGTTTGAACTATCCCGCCAACATCAAGATCATCCGTGTACCATGTTCCTGCCGTGTCAATCCCATGTTCATTCTCCGTGCCTTTCAGAGAGGTGCGGACGGGGTGATCCTTTGTGGATGCCATCCCGGGGACTGTCACTATACATCCGGCAACTACTATACACGCCGCCGTATGGCTCTGCTGTTCTCCATGCTGGACTATCTGGGCATCGAGAAGGAGCGCACCCGTGTAGAATGGGTCAGCGCAGCTGAGGGCGCAAAGTTTGCTGCCACCATGAACGACTTTGCCAAGACTGTTGCGGCGCTTGGTGAAAACAAGAGACTGGAGGATCTGCGATGCAAGAAGTAAAACGTGAAGTTCTCGTATCCAAGGCTTCCGAACTGCTGAAAAACGGCACAGTGGATCGTGTACTCGGTTGGAAGGCCGGAGAATTCGATTACGATATTACGCCCGCTGTATTCCACACTGGCGAAGAACTGGAACAGGATTTCGTCTGGAATGATTTTTGCGGTGCGAATTTTTCCAAATATCTGGTATCCGAAACAGGGAAAAGCGAAAACAAGATCCTGGTATTCCTCAAGCCCTGTGATACCTACAGCTTCAATCAGCTGCTGACAGAGCATCGCTTCGACCGGGAAAAGGTCTATGTGGTGGGTGTTGGCTGTAATGGCATGCTGGATGTGGCAAAACTCCGCTCCAGCGCAGAGGGCATCCTCCGTGTGAACACAGAGGATCCGGACAAGGTTGCAGTGGAAACCCTGTATGACGGCACCGTAACATTGGATCGGGCAGAGCTGCTGCCGGATCGGTGCGTCAACTGCAAGTCCAGGAAGCATGTTGCCTATGACGAGTTGCTTGGCTCCGACGGGGAAGTGCTGGACTGCCACAGATTCGATGAGGTGGAGCAGATCGAACGCATGACCCCGGATGAGCGCTATGCCTTCTGGCAGGGTGAGCTGTCCCGGTGCATCCGCTGCAATGCCTGTCGTGATGTATGTCCCGCATGTACCTGTGAAAAGTGCGTGTTTGATAATCCCCAGTCCGGTGTGGAGAATAAGGCACCGGCAACCTCCTTTGAGGAACAGATGTTCCACATTATCCGGGCATTCCATGTGGCTGGTCGCTGCACCGACTGCGGCGAGTGTTCCCGTGTCTGCCCCCAGCATATTCCGCTGCACCTGCTGAACCGGAAGTTCATCAAGGATATTGACAACTTCTACGGGGATTATCAGGCTGGCGCAGAGGTTGGCAGCCGTGCCCCCATCGTAAACTACAGAACCGACGATCTGGAGCCGGGCGAAGCAGTGGAAAGGGGTGGCGAGCATGCGTAAAATTACGTTGAATCAGCTGGATCAGCTGTTTGCAGAGATTGCGTCTGCAAAGACCCTGTATCTGCCCACGGATACCAAGGCTGGTGCAAAATATACCAAGTGGCAGCAGGGCGCAGTGCTGTCCGATGCCCTGAATACGGTGAGAAGCGCCAAGGATTTCTTCTTCCCCCAGACCGAAAATCTGATGGATTTCAAGGTGGAGGGCAAGAACATTGAAGTCATCGACACCCGCAGTGAGTGCGAGGATTTCGTGCTGTTCGGCGTGCGGGCCTGTGATGTGAAGAGCTTTGAGGTTCTGGATAGGGTTTTCCTTGCAGAGCCTGTGGATTCCTATTACAAGAACCGCCGGGAGCATGGTATCATCCTGTCCCTGGCATGCACCAGACCCCAGGAGACCTGTTTCTGCGGCACCTTCGGCATTGACGCTGCGGAGCCGGAGGGGGATGTGGTCTGCTATAAGACGGCGGATGCTCTGTACCTGGACGCAAAGTCTGAAAAGGGCAATGCTCTGCTGGAGAGTCTGACCTGCCTGACAGAGGATGCGGATCCCACTCCGGTGGAAGCGCAGAAGGCACAGACCCGGACATATCTTGCAAAGTTGCCTCTGGCAGACCTGAAAACCGATGGGTTTGGCGCAGGCACCACCAGCAAGTTCTTTGATGCGCCCGAGTGGAAGGAGCTGTCCGCTACCTGTTTGGGATGCGGCACCTGTACTTTTGTTTGTCCCACCTGTCAGTGCTACGATATCAAGGATTTCAACACCGGTCACGGGGTCAAGCGATTCCGCTGCTGGGATTCCTGTATGTATTCGGACTTTACCAAAATGTCCGCCGGTCAGCCCAGACTGACTCAACTGGAGCGCTTCCGTCAGCGCTTTATGCATAAGCTGGTATACTATCCCACCAACAATGACGGACTGTTCTCCTGCGTCGGCTGCGGTCGCTGTCTGGCAAAATGCCCGATCCAGATGAACATTGTCAAGGTGATGAAGAAGTTAGGAGGCAGCGTCAATGACTGATATCAAGGAGCCGCTTATTCCTGTAGTGGGCGTTGTGACCGATATCCGGATCGACACGCCGGATGTAAAGACCTTCCGGGTGGTAACACCGGAGGGGAAAAAGGCCTTTGAGCATAAGCCAGGACAGTGTGCGATGCTGTCCATTCCGGGCGTAGGTGAGGCGATGTTCTCCATTACCTCCTCTCCTACCAATACAGAGTTTATGGAATTTTCCATCAAAAAGTGCGGATGCGTGACCGAATGGCTCCATTCCATGGAGGTAGGGCAGCAGATCACCATCCGGGGACCCTACGGCAGACCCTTCCCGGTGGATACGGATTTCGCCGGACACGACATGCTGTTTATTGCCGGCGGTATCGGTCTGGCGCCTCTGCGCTCCGTCATCAACTACTGCCGCCATTACCGGGATCGATACGGCAAGATCGACATCGTGTACGGCTCCCGCAGCATGCAGGATCTGGTGGACTACAAGGAAATCATTGACGAGTGGGCAAAGGATACGGGTGTCAACGTATATCTGACCATTGACCGGGAGCAGCCGGAGTGGGACGGTCACGTTGGCTTCGTGCCTAACTACGTCAAGGAGCTGGGCTTTTCCACCGACAAGATCGCAGTGCTCTGCGGTCCCCCCATCATGATCAAGTTTACCCTGGCTGGCTTGCAGGAGCTGGGCTTTGACAAGACCCAGGTCTACACCACCATGGAGCTTCGCATGAAGTGCGGCATCGGCAAGTGCGGTCGCTGCAACATCGGTGCAAAGTATGTCTGCAAGGACGGGCCGGTGTTCCGGTGCGACGAGATCGACGAGCTGCCGGATGAATATTAATCAGGAGGAACATTGCAATGGAGAATATGGTGAATATTTACCTCTTCGGTAAGCAGTACAGCGTTCCGGACAATCTGACCATCATGCGTGCCATGGAGTATGCAGGATATCAGCTGGTACGGGGCTGCGGCTGCCGGAATGGTTTTTGCGGCGCATGCGCTACAATCTACCGGATCAAGGGTGACCGGGAACTGAAAACCTGTCTTGCTTGCCAGACCAAGGTGGAGAACGATATGTATGTGGCAACGCTGCCCTTTTTCCCGCTGGTCAAGCAGGTTTACGATATGGAAAAGATCAAGCCCACCGAGCAGATCATGATGCAGTTGTATCCGGAGATCTACGCCTGTGTTGGCTGCAATGCCTGCACCAAGAGCTGCACCCAGAGCCTGAACGTCATGCAGTATATTGCATATGCACAGCGGGGCGAATTTGACAAGTGTGCTGAGGAATCCTTCGACTGCGTTATGTGCGGCGTATGCTCCTCCCGCTGTCCTGCCGGGATCTCCCATCCCCAGGTAGCTATGCTGGCTCGCCGGCTCAACGGCAAGTACTTAGCCCCCAAGGCCCAGCATCTGGAGGATCGGATCAAGGAGATCAAGGACGGTACCTTCACAGAGCTGATCGAATCCCTGATGCAGAAGCCCATTGAGGAGATCAAAGAGCTTTACAACAACCGTGAGATTGAGAAGTAAGGGGGCGCTGTTATGTATTCAAAGGAATTTCAGGAATCTCTGAAGGCAGTGGAAGCTGCAAGAGAAGCGAATATTGCATATGAGCCGGCGCGCATGACCGCACAGGAGAAGGAAGATCTGCTGGCGGCATACCATCCGGATTACAAAAAGAGTGAATTTGCCACACTGCAGATCGGTCCCAACAAGGGAGAATCCGTACCCCACGAGCTTTGCGAAATGCTCCAGGCTCACAGCCGGATCCAGGCTAAGGACGTGGATCTGGACAATGTGAAGTATGATGTGGATGTGCTGATCATCGGCGGCGGCGGCGCAGGTGCATCTGCTGCCATTGAAGCGGACAATGCAGGTGCTAAGACTATGATCGTCACCAAGCTGCGGATCGGCGATGCCAACACCATGATGGCAGAGGGCGGTATCCAGGCTGCTGACAAGCCCAACGATTCTCCTGCCATTCACTTTGTGGACGCATTCGGCGGCGGTCACTATGCCGCAAAGCGGGAGCTGCTGGCGAAGCTGGTTTGCGATGCACCGGAAGCCATTCATTGGCTCAACGATCTGGGCGTAGAATTTGATAAGGCACCGGACGGTACGATGATTACCACCCACGGGGGCGGTACCTCCAGAAAGAGAATGCATGCGGCAAAGGATTACTCCGGCGCTGAGATCATGCGCACCCTGCGGGATGAGGTTCTGAACCGGGGCATCCCGGTGGTGGATTTCACTGCTGCCATTGAGTTGATCCTGGATGAGAACGGCAAGGCTGCCGGCGCAGTTCTGATGAACATGGAGACCAAGGAGCTGATGGTTGCACGGGCAAAGACCGTTATCATTGCAACCGGCGGTGCAGGTCGTATGCACTACCAGGGCTTCCCCACCTCCAATCATTACGGCGCAACTGCGGATGGTCTGGTGCTGGGCTATCGTGTAGGCGCAAAGTTGCTGTATGCGGAGACCCTCCAGTATCACCCCACTGGCGCCGCATTCCCCCAGCAGATCTTCGGTGCACTGGTCACTGAGAAGGTGCGTTCTCTGGGAGCGAAGCTTGTAAACCGGGACGGCAAGGTGTTCATGCACCCGCTGGAGACCCGTGATGTGGCTGCCGCTTCCATTATTAGGGAGTGTTCTGACCATGCAGAGGGTGTTGACACTGGCAGTGGTCTGGCAGTCTGGCTGGATACACCCATGATTGAGAAGATCGGGGGAGAGGGTACCATCGAAAAGCGGATCCCTGCCATGATGCGTATGTTTGCAAGCTATGGCATTGACATCCGGAAGGAGCCGATCCTGGTTTATCCCACCCTGCACTACCAGAACGGCGGTCTGGACATCAACGTGAACGGCATGACCACCAACGTGGAGAATCTGTTTGTAGCCGGTGAGGCTGTGGGCGGTATCCACGGCAAAAACCGTCTGATGGGTAATTCCCTGCTGGACATTATCGTATTCGGACGCAGCGCCGGTCAGAATGCTGCCGCTGCTGCAAAGGATACAAAGGTTGGCAAGCTGACGCTGGATCACATTGCAAGGTTTGATGCTGAGCGTGAAGCAGCCGGCATCAGCACAGATGCTGTTTCTCCGAAGCTCCTGCCGGATTACCGGTATCAAAAATAAGAAAAGGTCGTAATATTTTATGAATACAGCTATGATTTCCGATCTGCTTGAGGCGCTGACAATCTTCTGCTTTGGTCTGTCCTGGCCGATCTCCATCCGTAAGTCCATCGTTTCCCGTACCGCAAAGGGCAAGAGCCTGTTTTTCGAGGTATTCCTGCTGATCGGTTATGCCTGCGGTATTGCAAGAAAGTTTATTCAGCTGGATGCCGGCAGCGAAGGCTTCCTGTTCTTCCTGAGTTTCTTCTTCTATGTGCTTAACTTCATTGAAATCTCTATTGACGTTGGGCTGTATTTCCGCAACAAGAAGCTGGACGAGGCTGCTGACCGGGCTGCTGCCCAGAAGGCGTAAGGGGAGAAGCATGAAAGTAACCGTTTGTATTGGTTCCTCCTGTCACATTAAGGGATCTCACCAGGTGGTGGAGCAGCTGCAGAAGCTGGTTGCGGAGCATCAGCTGGGGGATCGTGTGGAGCTGACAGGAACCTTTTGCATGGGCAAGTGCCAGCAGGGCGTGTGCGTAACACTGGACGATCAGTTTTACTCTGTCACGCCGGACACCGTTGCTGCATTTTTTCAGGAGCACATTCTGCACAAGGCCTGAAGAAGCAGTCTGGGACGGTCATTTCTAAGGGAGGATAAGTATGCGAAAATTTGATACCAAGGTGCAGCATCTAAAGTACAAGGTGCTTCGGGAGGTTGCCCGGCAGGCATGGAACGATACTCTGCTGGACAATCTGCTGGATATTCCGAAGATCATCGTGCCGGGCAATACGCCTACCATGCGCTGCTGTGTATACAAGGAGCGGGCAATTCTGGGGGAGCGTGTCACGCTGGCAATGGGGGGCGATGAGGAAAATCCCAACGTGATCCAGGTCATTGAGATTGCCTGCGATGAATGCCCTATGGGTGGATATGAGGTCACCAATGCCTGCCGGGGATGCCTGGCTCACAGATGCGAGGATGTATGCCGGTTCGGCGCCATCACCTTTGATTATCAGCACGTTGCGCATATTGACAAGTCCAAGTGCAAAAATTGCGGTGCCTGTGCCAAGGTATGTCCCTATACTGCCATCAACTGCCGGAGACGTCCTTGTGAAAATGCATGTAAGATCAAGGCGCTGCATATGAACGAGAACAAGGCGGCAGCCATTGACAATGATAAGTGTATTTCCTGCGGTGCCTGTGTGTATCAGTGTCCCTTTGGCGCCATTACGGACAGATCCTACATTCTCAATGTGATTGATATGATCAAAAAGAGCGATCACAACAAGAATTACAAGGTGTTCGCAGTGGTTGCTCCCTCCATTTCCAGCCAGTTCACCTATGCAAAGCTGGGTCAGGTGGTATCCGGGCTCAAGGAGCTGGGTTTCCACACGGTGGTGGAGGCTGCGCTGGGCGCAGATATGGTGGCAGACGCAGAATGCAAGGAGCTTGCAGAAAAGGGATTTTTGACCAGTTCCTGCTGTCCGGCGTTTGTGGACTATATTGAGAAATCCTTCCCCGACCTTCAACCCTATGTCTCCCACAATTTATCGCCTATGGCGGCAATCTCCAAGTACCTCAAGGAGCATGAGGATGCTCCCTGCAAGGTGGTGTTCATCGGTCCCTGTACTGCAAAAAAGGCGGAAGTGCGCAAGGAATCCGTCCGTCCCTATGTGGATGAGGCAATGACCTTTGAGGAACTGCAGGCGTTGTTCGACAGCCGTGATATCGACATTACCCAGCTACAGGAGGATGTTCTGGACAATGCCTCTTACTTTGGCCGGATCTTTGCCCGGTGCGGCGGCTTGTCAGATGCGGTGGCAGAGGGCTTGAAGGAAAATGGTATTACCGATTTTGAGTTGAAGGCCTGTGCCTGTGATGGCATTGAAGAATGTCGCCAGGCTCTGCTGAAGAAAAAGGTCAACCGACTGGATGCCAACTTTATTGAGGGTATGGCGTGCGTGGGAGGCTGCATCGGCGGTGCAGGCTGTCTGACCCACGGAGAAAAGAACCGGACAGAGGTTGACAAATACGGCAAGGAAGCCATGGAAAAAACCATTCGGGACGCTATTTCCATGCTGAAATAATCACGGCAGCACTGGGCAGTTTTTGTGCAGTGCACCTCAAAAAGCGCACAGGATATTCTGTGCGCTTTTTTCTTGACAATTGTCCGGATCTGGCGTATAATGCAAGTATACTTAAATAATCAAGGGGGGTTAAATGATTGGGTGGGGAGTATATCAATCTATCATCCGGGAACCTGATGCAGGAGCATCTGTGCTGCATCATCCGGCAAAAAGCACAGCATCCCGGTGTGGAGGCGAAACGGCGCTGGCTGGCTGCCAGACTGCCGGAGGGACATATGTTCCGGAAGCTGGATGCCAAGGGCTGCGCATTCATTGAGTATGCGCCCCTGGAGCGTGCCTGGGTGCCGATTCTGGGTGAAAATTTCTTATACATTTACTGTCTGTGGGTGGATGGAGCGCTGAAGCATCACGGCTATGGGCATGATCTGATGGGATACTGCATTTTCGATGCCCAATCCAAGGCAAAGTCCGGAATTTGCATACTGGGAGCAGACAAGCAGAAGGCGTGGCTGTTGGATCAGAGCTTTGCAAAGCAGTTTGGATTTCAGACGGTGGATCAGACAGAAAACGGGTATCAATTGCTTGCCATGTCCTTTGATGGTTCAAAGCCTCGATTTGCGCCCCAGGTGCATCAGCCAGAGATCCCGGAGCAGCAGCTGGTGATCTATTATGACATGCAGTGTCCCTTTATCCTGGAACGGGTGGAAAAACTCAAGGCTTACTGTACGGCTCACCGGATTCCTGCAACCTTCGTGTTGGTAGATACCCTTGTAAAGGCGAAAAATCTGCCCGGCGTGTTCAACAATTTTGCCGTGTTCTATCATGGAAAGCTGCAAACAGTCAATCAGCTGAATCCGGTGATGCTGGAAAAGATGCTGGATCGGTAATTATAGGGGATGGACACAAAAAGCGGTGTATCTTTTGGATACACCGCTTTGTATTTTCGGAGTGTGCACTTATGCGTCTTCTGGCACTTTACCTGCCTTTAAGCGTTTCAAGTAATCCTTTGTTTCTGAGGATACTACTCCGGACAGATAAATCAGCGCAGTCACATTTGGGATTGCCATCAGTCCGTTGAAGATGTCTGCCAGGTTCCAGACAACTTCTACGGTCAGATAGGGACCGATGAATACAGCAGCCACATAGAGCAAACGGAACAGCTTGGCAGCTGTCTTATTGGAACCGGTCAAATACGCCAGGCAGCGCTCAGAGTAGTAGTTCCAGCCCAGAATGGTGGTGAAGGCGAATACTGCCAGGCATGCCATCAGAATGAATGCGGATACCTTTTCCGGGAAGGGCAGCCCATACCGGAAGGCATCAGTGGTAATGGTAACGCCCTTCAGATCCTTTGCGTAGCTGCCTGCCATGACGATGGACAGACCGGTCATGGTGCAGACGAGGATGGTATCAATGAAGGTCCCCGTCATGGTAACAAGTCCCTGACGAACCGGTTCCTTTGTTTTTGCTGCGGCTGCTGCAATGGGTGCGGAGCCAAGCCCGGCTTCGTTAGAGAAAATGCCCCGTGCGATACCGTTGCGCATGGAAAGCAGCACAATAGAGATGCCTGCTGCGCCGCCTGCAATGGGCCGCAGACCAAAGGCGTTTTTCACAATGGTGACAAGAGCGGCGGGGATTTCAGTCAAATGGGTGAAGATGATGATCAGACAACTGACCACATATGCGACGATCATAAAGGGGACGATCAGCTCGGATGCAGCGGCAATGCGCTTGATGCCGCCGATGACGATCAGTGCCACGCACAGAGTAATCAGCAGTCCGGTGATCATGGTAGTCCAGGTATAGGTCTGACCGAAGATCTGGAAGGTATGCACCTGATCCGGGTCAAAGAAGTTGTTTGCCGCAGAGGTAATGCCGTTGATCTGGGTGATGGTGCCGATGCCCATAAGCCCGGCAAGCAGACCGAATATGGCAAACAGCTTTGCCAGCCACTTCCAGCGGTTGCCCATACCGTTTTCAATGTAGTAGAAGGGACCGCCCAGAATGTTGCCCCGGCTGTCGGTGACACGGTACTTGATGGCAAGCAGTCCCTCAGCATACTTGGTGGCCATGCCAAAGAATGCGGCAACCTCCATCCACAGCAGTGCTCCGGGTCCGCCTGCGGCAATGGCGGTGGCGACACCAACGATGTTTCCGGTGCCCACGGTGGCGGAAAGGGCGGTACACAATGCGGCAAAGCTGGATACCTCGCCGTGTCCGGTTTCCTCCGCTTTCCACATGTACTTGAGTGCCGTACCAAGCTTTCTAACCTGCAAAAAACGGGTTCGGCATGTAAGCAGCAGTCCGCATGCCAGAATGAGTACGATCAGGGGAGCGCCCCATACATAGTCATCCACCAGTTTGACGATTTGGTTGAATGAGTCCATGTTTCAGCTCCTTTAACACAATGATGTGCAAATATTTGTAAGCCTGCAAAAGGATCCGGGTTTTTGTACAGGATAACAGAATATTCGACGAAATCTAACAAAAAATTATACCATGCACTGAACGTTCTGTCAAGATATACGGAGCAAAAACATACGTTTTGATTGCAAACCTGTTGCAAGTATGCTATAATAATGGCGGTATCATCAGCCAAAGGAGGTACATATGGATACAAGAGTGGCTTTGATCGGGATCATTGTGGAGGATCCGGGGGCGGTGGATGCTCTCAACGGCATTCTCCACGAGTACAGTGCTTACATCATCGGCAGAATGGGCATTCCCTACCGGCAAAAGCACATCAACGTAATCAGTATTGCAGTGGATGCGCCCCAGGACTGCATCAGTGCCTTGTCCGGGAAGATCGGCAGGCTGCACGGGGTCAGCACCAAAACCGCATACTCCAACGTGATCTTCTCCGGCGAGCAGAAGACACAGAACACATGAGAAAGAGGTATTGTTTGTGAGCGAAGTCGTATGGATGTTACTGTTACAGGCGCTTTTGATTGGACTGAACGCCGTTTTTGCCAGTGCGGAGATTGCTGTGCTGTCCGTCAGCGAAACCAAGCTTGCCAAGCTTTCCGAGCAGGGAAACAAGAAGGCAACCCGGCTTATGAAACTGACCCGGCAGCCGGCGAAGTTCCTTGCCACCATTCAGGTAGCCATCACGTTGTCCGGATTCCTGGGCAGTGCGTTTGCGGCAGATAACTTTTCAGACGGACTGGTAAGCTGGCTGCTTTCTTTGGGAGTGCCTGTTTCCGAAAAGACCCTGGACACCATTGCAGTGGTGCTCATTACCTTGATCCTGTCCTATTTTACCTTGATTTTCGGAGAACTTGTGCCCAAGCGGATCGCCATGCGGAAGTCGGAGAAGCTGGCACTGGGGATTTCCGGTCTGATCGGCGGCATTTCCGTAATCTTTTCTCCCATAGTATGGCTGCTGACCGCTTCTACCAACGGCGTGCTGCGGCTGATCGGCATTGATCCGGAAGCGGCGGATGAGGAGATCAGCGAGGAGGAGATTCGCATGATGGTGGACGCAGGCAGTCAGAGCGGTGCCATTGATGCAGCGGAGCAGGAGCTGATCCACAACGTGTTTGAATTTGACGATCTGACTGCCGGAGAGATCGCTACACACCGGACGGAGGTGGATACTCTGTGGCTGAAGGATACGCCGGAGCAGTGGGCAGAATTCATTCGTCAGACCCGGCACGGGCTGTACCCGGTGTGCGATGGCTCAAAGGATGATATCACCGGGGTGCTCCGGGTGTCGGATTATTACCGGCTGGAGGAAAAAAGCCGGGAGAATATTTTGAAGCATGCAGTGAAGCCAGCCTATTTTGTGCCGGAGCGCATCAAGGCGGATGTGCTGTTCCGGAACATGAGAGCCGGCGGTCATGCCATGGCGGTGGTTGTGGACGAATACGGGGGCATGTCCGGTGTGATTACCATGAAGGATTTGATCGAGCAGCTGATCGGAGAATTTCCGGCAGAGGGGGAAGAAACAGACGCAGAAATGCCCAGGATCATCCGGGGAGAGGGTGACTGCTGGAAGATCCGGGGCAATGTGGAGATGCACAAGCTGGAAAGGGCACTGGGGGTTCAGATTCCCGGGGAGGAGTTCGACACCTTCAGCGGTTTCGTGTTTGGTGCCCTGAGCCGGATACCGGAGGATGGTACTTGCGATATTCCGGTGGAATTTCCTTTGTTCAATGTGAAGATCCAGCGGATCGGAGAGCATCAGATCCAGGAGGCAGAGCTGATGCTGAAAAAATAGTGGATATTGCGGCATTGCATGCTTGTGCAGTGCCGCTTTTATCCGAACAAGCGGATGCATAGGCAACTGCACAGAAAGGCAGTGCAGTCTCCGCACAGGGCGCACAGCAGGGTGTGTCTGCCGTTGCGGATGCCGCAGGTGCCGTAATACAGGGCAATGGTGTAAAAGGTGGTTTCGGAGGAGCCCTGCAACACGCTGGCAATGGTTCCGACTGTGCTGTCCGGGCCGTAGCTATCCAGCAGACTTTCGTATACCGCAAGGGAGCCGCTACCGGAAATGGGGCGGATCAGTGCCAGCGGGATGCACTCGGCGGGAAAGCCAACGGCGGACAGGAAGGGGGCACATAGGGAAGTGAGCAGGTCTGTCAGTCCGGAAGCCTTCACCAGAGATACCACTGTCAGCAGGGCAATGAGAGTGGGCAGCAGATCAACGCCCAGCTTCAGATTTTCTTTCGCCCCTTCCAGGAATGCGTCAAACACCGGGACTTTTTTGTATGTACCATACAGCAGCACCGCCCCAAAGATCACCGGTACAAAATAGGATGTCAGCAGCATTTGCGTTCCTTTCTGCGGCTGCATGCCCGGATGGCAGAGAGAGTACGGGTAATGACAATGAGTACAACCAGCGTCACGGCACTGGTGAGCCATACCCAGGGCAGGATGGAAAGGGGAGCGGCGGAGCCGTGTTTTGCCCGCAGAGCAGCCACTGTGGTAGGAAACAGGGTCAGGGAAGCGGTGTTCAGCACGGTGAAAAGGACGATGTTGTCCGAGGCAATGCTGCCGCAGCCGGACTCCTTTTTCAGCGCAGCCACTGCCGTCAGACCGAAGGGAGTGGCTGCGTTTCCCAGCCCCAGAAGGTTGGCGGCAAAATTCATGGTAATGGCGGGCAGGGCTGTTCCCTTTGGATCCAGCCTCGGAAACAGCCAGCATGCGGGCTTTGCAAAGCAGGCTGCAAGCCGATCCGTCAGACCGCTGCGCTGGGCGATCCGGAGCAATCCGCCCCAGACACACATGCCGCCGGTGAGGTAGATGCATAGCTCAATGGCACCGGCGCCTTCCTCCAGAACCACATTCGTGAGGGCATCCGTCTTGCCCGTACAGATGCCGCAAAGGATGGCTGCAACAGCTAGCAGGGAAAAAAAACGGTTCATCATAAGTATTCCTCCTGGAATCATCTATTTTTCTCAAATTTTAGTCCCCAAATACTTGACAAACGGAAAAACGTAATGTATAATGAAGTAGTTAAATATGGGAAAGGCGCAGATCCGAAAAACATTGATCTGCGGAATGGTGAAAAACTATGAAAAGCACAGGTATTGTAAGAAAAGTTGACGAGCTCGGCCGTGTAGTTATCCCCAAGGAACTGAGAAACACACTGGGCATTGCAGAGCGGGATCCCCTTGAAATCTATGTAGAGGGCAGCCGCATTATTCTGCAGAAGTATGAGACCAGCTGTGTATTCTGCAGCGAGCGTACCGATGAAATGTTCATGGGCAAGTACGTTTGCGAAGAGTGCCGGGAGAAGCTGGCTGACACCATCGACGACTAATTTTTTGAAACTGAAAAAGTTTTCAAAAAAGCTTGACATTTAAGATCAGACATGATATAATATTAAGCGTTGGTTGAGATCATCCGAATCTCGGATGATCACATGCGTTGTTAGCTCAGCTGGATAGAGTGACTGGCTACGAACCAGTAGGTCGGGGGTTCGAGTCCCTCACAGCGCACCAGACCATCAGATACGGCAGCAGATTTTGCTGCCGTATTTTTTTATGCAGACCGGAGGATGGACACTCCGGTCTGTTTTTTTTGTATCAGCTCCGTGCCCGGATCTGCGCAATCAGATCCTCTGTAATCCGGCTGACCTGGTCAAAATCCAGAGCATCAATATAATGGGATTCCAGTCGGTCGTGCACTGTAAGGGCATTGGCAATGGCGCTGGAAGCTTCCTCTGCCAGGGCAAGAGCAGCCTTCCGGTCGAAGGTGATCCGCTGCTTTCGCTGGGCAAGCAGTTCTTTGTGGTAGAACCGGGTCATGTGCATGTGGACTGCGTTGGGTGTCTCCTCCTGCCGGATGGGCGTTCGGGCAGAGAATGCCAGCTTCAGCTCCGGCAAAAGCACAGCCTCCAGCATAGGCTCTGGAAAGAGAATGTTTTCCGAAGCGATTACATGCAGCCCACGTTTGCATGCCTGAGCCGCCAGCTGTCGCAGCAAGGTATCACTGGCTGTATACAGGGGATCCAGCAGCTCCGTGATCTGATAGTCCGGGGGCAGGGACTGGGTCACATAACCGGAGGCGGTGAGGGCGGAAAGCTGTCGGTAGGAAATGCTGTTGGCGGTATCCCTAGCTTTTGGTAGCGTCCGCTTGGCAAGTCGTTCTCCGAACCCTGCCAGCTTCTGATGCAAAAGGGCGTGATTCCCCAGCGCTGTCAGATCCTGATGCAGGGCGGTGACTGCCTGCACATACTGCCGGGCACGCTGATGCCACTGTGCGTTTTCATCCGCTGCCTGTCGGACTTCCTCTCCTGCATCCTGCATTTTTTTCTTGTCCAGGCATGCTCCCAGATTTACAAGCTCCTGGGACACCAGAGGATACTTTGCCTCAAACACATGGGGCGCTGTGCCGTCCACGATCACCACGCCCCGATCCTCCAGCACCACTGCATCCAGAGAGCTTTCGTCCGAGGAGCAGTGATACAGGGAAATCGGCTCCCCGTCAAAGGCTGCTGCCACACGCTTCATCAGCGTGGATTTTCCGGTTCCCGGTCCACCCTTGAGTATGTAGGTGTAGAAGCCGGGCTGCTGGATCTGTTCGGAAAATCTGGTGCGGAATCCGCCGGCGGTGACTCCGCCGAGAAAATAAGACTGCTGCATAATGTAAACCTCCCATCGGATATGTTTCATCTTATGCAGAACCGGTTATTTTGTCACTGAACAGTCGGAAAAACCGGTGGATCGATCCGGAGCATAGGGCGCTGATCGGTGCGGCATTCCATTCCGCACTTTTCGTAGAATCCGGCTTTGTTCCCATCACACACCAGGATCTTCCGGTAGATGTGGGCGTATTTGCCCAGCATCCGGCACACCATTTCCCTGCCGATGCCTGCCCCCTGATACTTGGGATCGATCAGCAGATAGGGGAAGAATACGTTCATGCTGCCGTCGGATATGGCAGTCATCAGTCCTGCCAGCTGTGTGTCATCCCATACTGTCAGCAAGGACTGGGCGTTGGCAATCCCATGCACCAGCGCCTGGGGATACTGGGCGGATTCCCAGTTGACAGCGACAAAAAGCTGCTGGATCTGTTCTGCTGCCGGCATTTTCTCAAACGTGTACTCCATTCCGTTCTCCTTTCTTTGTGGCTGCTGCCTGCTTCTGTCTTAGTATATCCCGTTTCTGCATGTCTTATGCCCGCAGTTGCATCTTTTGCCGGTTTGTGCTACAATAAGCAAAGGCAATATCACCCAAAGTATGATGCAAGAAAGTGAGGGCAATTAACATGCGCGCAGTGATTCAACGTGTACAGCATGCAAGCGTGAGTGTGGATGGAACCGTGCGTGGCGCCATCGGGAAAGGCTATCTGGTGCTGCTGGGGGTCGGTGCAGAGGATGACGAAAGTCATATGCGGAAGGTGGCGGATAAGATGCTCCAGCTGCGAATTTTTGAGGACGAAAACGGAAAGATCAACCGCTCCCTGGATCAGGTGCAGGGAGAATTACTGGTGATCTCCCAGTTTACTTTATATGCGGACTGCCGGAAGGGCAACCGGCCGAATTTTCTCCAGGCAGCCAAACCGGAACTGGCAGAGCAGCTGTATGAAGCCTTTCTGGCGTACTGCCGCAGCCGGGTGGAAAAGGTGGAATCCGGTGTATTCGGGGCGGATATGAAGGTATCCCTTTGCAATGACGGTCCATTCACCATTGTGCTGGATTCGAATAATTAAGCCCCATAGGTCCATACTCACATTGAGGTGATGGTATGGATTTGGAAAAGATCCGCCGCCGGATGCTTTGGGTGGGTGTGATACTGCTGCTGTTGTATGCAGGGCTGTATATCCGTCTGGCACTGGTGCAGCAGGATCCAAAGGTGCAGACAGCCGCCGGACGGCAGGGTACGTATACCCTCCGGGTGGGCAGTACCTATGGGAATATTTACGACCGGAATCTGGAGCCGCTGACCAACCGGGATACGGAATACCTGGCGGCAGTGATCCCCACGGATCAGACTGCTGCCGCTCTGAAGGGGCATGTGCCGGAGGGGTATGACCTGGCGGAACAGCTCCGGGCGGGGAAGCCCTTTGTGTGTCCGGTGGATTCGGAGGAGATATCCGGTGAGGATGTGCTTGTATTTTCTGTGCCGGTGCGGTACGGGGAAAGCCGTCTTGCCCAGCATCTGATGGGATATGCCCTGGAAGGGGAGGGGGTATGCGGACTGGAGTCTGCATACCAGCAGTTGCTGCGGCAGGATACCGCCACCAACCAGGTGGTGTATCAGGTGAACGGACAAGGTGAGCTGCTTGCAGGGAGTCCTGCGAAGGTGACGCCGGCAGAGCCGGTGAAAACCGGGGTGGTGACCACCCTGGACAGGGATATTCAGCAGATATGCGAGGATGCGGCGCAGCAGATGGAGCGGGGCGCTGTGGTGGTAATGGATGTACACAGCGGGGATATCCTCGCCATGGTAGGCAGACCGGATTTTGACCCGGCAGCGTTAGGGGAAGCCCTTCGGTCAGAAGGTTCCCCTTTTGTAAACCGTGCGCTGAACGCATACAGCGTTGGCTCTATTTTCAAGCTCGCCATTGCTGCTTCTGCGATCCAGAATGGTATTTCTCCGGGCTACAGCTATCAGTGTACCGGCATGACCCAGATCTATGGTCAGATGTTCCGCTGTCATCGGCATAGCGGCCACGGCATTCAGAATATGATCGATGCCACCGCCAATTCCTGTAACACCTATTTTATTTCCCTGGTGCAGCAGCTGTCGGTGCAGCAGATGCTGGAAACAGTATCCGCCCTGGGCTTCGGCAGGGAGACCATCCTCTGCTCCTCCCTGGTATCTGCTCCGGGACAGGTACAGACTGCTCGTCAGCTTTCCGTTCCGGCGGAGCTGGCGAATTTCTCCTTCGGTCAGGGGAAACTGACCGCCACTCCGCTACAGGTTTGCATGATGACCTGTGCCATTGCCGGGGATGGCTCTCTGCCGGTGGCAAGACTGGTGCAGGGCTGGACAGCGGATGGAGAAACCTGCACCCAGCTGAACAGGGAGCGTCGGGGGCTGGCACTGCCGGCGGATACTGCCCGACAGGTGCGGCTTCTGATGGAGGCGGCAGTGGACGGCAATCCGGATTCCCTTGCCCGGCCGGACAATACCCGGGCGGCGGGAAAGACCTCTACTGCCCAGACCGGTCAGTATGATGCAGACGGGGTGGAATGCTGTCACGCCTGGATCACCGGGTATTTTCCCTTAAAGACGCCGGAGTATGCAGTAACGGTCTTTGTGGAAAACGGGGGCAGCGGTAATACAGCGGCGGCACCGATTTTTCGCCGGATCGCAGAGGGGATTACGGAAAATATCACAAAAAACGGTTGACATTTTCGTCGGTTTATACTATAATAATTTTGGCGTTGACAGGATTGACTGTTCCGGATCCTTTCAGAGAGAAAGCGGTTGGTGTGAGCTTTCAGTGTACGGACAGGTGCTCCCCTTGAGCCGGTCTGCGAAAGCGGAACGTATGCGCTGCGTTAAAGCGAACGAGGAAAGCATAGCCTATGCTTTTGAATTTGGGTGGTACCACGAACGCCTTCGTCCCATTGCGGTGACGGAGGTGTTTTTTCTGTATGGAGGTGAAGCTATGGCGAAGGAGAAGGAAAGCTGTGCCAAGGCTTTGGGATGTAACCCCATCGTGTACGGGATCAGTGCCGGCAACATTGTGGCAGCGATTTTATCCGCCATGCACTGGCATTCCCTGTTCTGGGCCATCGTGAACGGCTTTTTCGGCTGGGTTTATGTGATCTATTTTGTCATCAAATATACATAAAGGAGTAATGAAGCAATGCAGTGGCAAGGACTGAACGAATTACGTGAAAAATTTCTCTCATTCTTTGAGAGTAAGGGGCATACCCGGATGGACAGTGCGTCCCTGATCCCCCAGGGGGACAACAGTCTCCTTCTGATCAATTCCGGCATGGCACCGTTGAAGAAATATTTCCTGGGGCAGGCGACACCTCCCAATGTGCGTGTGACCACCTGTCAGAAGTGTATTCGTACCCCGGATATTGAACGTGTGGGCAAGACTGCCCGTCACGGTACCTACTTTGAAATGCTGGGGAACTTCTCCTTTGGGGATTACTTCAAAACCGAAGCCATTGAGTGGGCATGGGAGTTTTTCACCAAGGTGCTGGAGCTGCCGGTGGACAAGCTGTACGTTTCCGTATACGAACAGGACGATGAGGCTTACGACATCTGGACCAAGCACATCGGCGTTGCGCCGGATCATATGACCCGACTGGGCAAGGAGGATAACTTCTGGGAGCATGGCTCCGGTCCCTGCGGTCCCTGCTCTGAAATCTACTTTGACCGGGGTCCGGAAAAGGGCTGCGGTTCTCCCGATTGTAAGGTGGGCTGCGAATGTGACCGGTTTGTTGAGGTATGGAATCTGGTATTCAGCCAGTTCAACAGCGACGGCAAGGGGCACTACGCAGAAATGGAGCACAAGAACATCGACACCGGCATGGGACTGGAGCGTCTGGCATGCGTGATGCAGGGCGTGGACAACCTGTTTGAGGTGGATACGGTGCAGAATATTATGCAGCACATCTGCCGCATTGCCGGGATCACCTACAAGGAGGATCCGAAAAAGGACGTTTCTCTCCGTGTTATCACCGACCATGTGCGCAGTACTACCTTTATGGTGGGGGATGGTGTGACTCCTGCAAACGAAGGCAGAGGCTATGTGCTCAAGCGACTGCTGCGGCGGGCTGCACGGCATGGAAAGATGCTGGGCATCCAGGAGCCCTTCCTGTATCAGGTCGCAGAGACTGTCATTCACGAGAATGAGAATGCGTATCCGGAGCTGGCAGAAAAGAAGGATCTGATCTGCAAGATCATTCGCCACGAGGAAGAAAGCTTTGCCAAGACCATCGACAAGGGCACAGAGCTGCTGAACATGTTCCTGGATCGGGTCAGCTCCGACAGCCTGTCCATGCTTTCCGGTGCAGATGCATTCAAGCTCAGTGACACCTACGGCTTCCCTCTGGATCTGACCATGGAGATCGCAGCAGAGCGGGGCATCAAGGTGGACGAGGACAAGTTCCGGGAGCTGATGGAGCAGCAGAAGTCCATGGCACGGGCGGATCGTGCGTCCAAGGTCAAGACCTCCTGGAGCAACGAGAGCATTGCGGATATCTCCGCACCCAAGACGGAATTTGTGGGCTATACCCAGATGTCCTGCGGCGCAAAGATCCTGGGAATCTTTGCGGACGGCAAGCAGGTGGACAGCATCAGTGAAGGGGATGTGGCGGCTTTGATCCTGGATCGTACCCCCTTCTACGCAGAAAGCGGCGGACAGGTTGCGGACACCGGTGAGATTGTGGGCAACGGTGCATTTGCAGTTGCAGACGTGAAAAAGCTGGAAAGCGGCCATTTCATGCACATGGGTTCTCTGGAGGACGGCACCCTGAAGGTAGGGGATGAGGTGTCTGCCCAGATCGATGCGGATCGGCGTATGTCCATCATGCGGAACCATACAGCAGCACATCTGCTGCAGGCAGCCCTTCGCCAGGTGTTGGGAGATCATGTGCACCAGGCAGGTCAGCTGGTCAATGCGGAGCACTGCCGATTTGACTTCTCCCACTTCAACGCTATGACGTCTGAGGAGCTGCAGGCAGTGGAGGATCTGGTAAACCGGAAGATTTTCGAGGCACTGCCCATCACCATGCAGGAAATGCCCATTGAGGAAGCAAGAAAGCTGGGAGCAATGGCACTGTTCGGTGAAAAGTACGGCAATATTGTCCGGGTTGTCAGCATGGAGGGCTTCTCTACGGAGTTCTGCGGCGGTACCCATCTGGACAACACCTCCCGGGTGGGTCTGTTCAAGATCCTTTCCGAAAGCTCTGTAGCAGCCGGAGTGCGCCGGATCGAAGCAGTCACCGGTACCGGCGTGCTGAAGTCCTATCAGGAAATGCAGCAGCGTCTGCATTTTGCAGCCAGTGTTCTGAAGCTGGGGAATCCCCTGGAGCTGGTTGAGCGCTGCACAGCTATGATCGCAGAGTTGAAGGAGAAGGAGCATCAGATCGATGCGCTGAACATGAAGATCGCAGACAGTCAGATTTCCGGTCTGTTTGAGAATGCAAAGGAAATCTCCGGCGTGCGTGTGATTTCCGCATTCTTCAACGGCACCGGGGCAGACATGCTCCGGCAGATGGGCGACCAGGTGAAGGATCGGTTGGACGGTAACATTGTGGCTGTATTCGCCGGCATGAACGGGGAGAAGGGCACCTTCTACTGTGTCTGCGGCAAGGAAGCGGTCAAGAAGGGCGCTCACGCAGGCAAGATTGTACAGCGTGTATCTGCCATTACCGGCGGCAAGGGCGGCGGACGTCCGGACAGCGCAATGGCGGGCATCGGCAAACAGTATATGGTGGATGAAGCACTGGCTGCTCTGGATGCCATCGTCGGCGAGATGCTGGGCAGCGCAGCAAATTAAACGGGAGGGATTTGCATCATGGATTGCTTATTTTGTAATATCATTGCCGGGAACGTTCCCAGCACGAAGATCTATGAGGATGACCAGATGTATGTGTTCAAGGACATTGCACCTATTGCACCGGTACACTATCTGATGATCCCCAAGCAGCATATTTCCGGGGTCAGTGCTCTGGCGGAGGAGAATGCTGCGGTAGTGGCACATATTTTTGCAGTGGCCGCAAAGCTTGCAAAGGAAGCCGGTCTGGACAACGGCTTCCGCATTGTGACCAACTGTGGCGACGATGCGGGGCAGACTGTACACCATTTGCATTTCCATCTGCTGGGCGGCAAGCAGATGGGCTGGAGTGCGGAGAGTGGCGTATGAAACAGACCTATACATTAAATGTGGCGGGGCTGCAGCGTGAGCTGCCCCTTTGCCCCATCAGCAAAACCATGGATATTGCCGCATTCATTATGCTGTCGGACGTGGAACTGACAGTGGCGTGCGCCAAAGAGCTGGCAGCCAGACTGCCGGAGGTGGATGTGCTGCTGACTGCTGAGTGCAAGGGCATTCCCCTTGCTTACGAAATGGCCCGGCAGATGGGTATTCCTTATGTAACCGCCAGAAAATCCGTAAAGCTGTACATGCAGAATCCCATTTGCGTTACGGTGCAGTCCATTACCACCGCCAATGCGCAGAAGCTGTACATTGACGAGGATGCTGTTGGATTGCTCCGGGGCAAACGGGTTGCGATCGTGGATGATGTAATCAGTACCGGGGAATCCCTCACCGCATTGGTGAAGCTGGTCGAAGCTGCCGGAGGCAATCTGACTGCACAGTGCGCCGTACTGGCGGAAGGGGATGCTGCAAAGCGGGATGATATTCTCTTCCTGGCACCTCTGCCTCTGTTTCCCCATCCGGAGGCGTGACCCGGAAAGCGGTTTCCATCGGACTGCCCTATCTGCTGGGATTATTCCTGTGTGATCGGCTTTCCGTCTGTTGGTATGGCTTTCTGGGCATCCTGCCCCTGCTGCTGTTTCTGGGGCTGGGATGCAGGCTCCGTCTAAAACAGCTGCTGTTGTGCGGCATCAGCTTTGCGTTTGCATGCTGTCTGTACTGCGGCTACATGTATCGGGTCCGGGATGCTCTGCTTGCCTATGGGGGACAGACGGTATCTCTGACCGGCAGGGTGGAGAATGTGGATGTTCGGGACAACGAACAGGCATCCTATCTGATCCGCACCAATATTGGCGGTCACACCACCCGGATCACCTATTACGGGGCGGATCTGATCTGCCAGTACGGGGATAGCATCCGGATGACAGCAGTGCTGGCACCCTATGAAGATACGTATCTGTTTCCGGCGGTGTCCTATTACCAGGGTGAAGGCTCCTTTTTACAGGTACAGGAAGCGTCCGATGTGGAGATTATACCTGAGCGGAACTGGTCTTTGGTGGGGAGCATCCGGGCGTATGCGGACAGGATCTGCGCCAAAATCCGGATGACTTTGCCAAAACAGGAGGCTGGTCTGCTATGTGCCATGCTGCTGGGGGACAAATCCGGCCTGGATAGTCCGACCAAAACCGCCCTGTACCGGCTCGGCATCGGTCATGTGACCGCAGTATCCGGTCTGCATTTGACGCTGCTGTGTAGCCTGGTGGGGTGGATCTTGCGAAGGCTGCGGTTGGGAAAGCGGCTTGCGTTCTGCATACAGGCGGTGGTGGCAGTGGGCTTTGTGCTGTGTACCGGTGTTTCCCACTCAGCCTGTCGGGCGGCGGTCATGCTGTTGCTGGTGTACAGCGGGGATGTATTTCACCGGCAGAGCGATCCGCTGAATGCACTGTGCATTGCAGTGCTGGCATTAACGGGGACGCGTCCGTATCTGATCGGCAGCGCCTCCTTTTTGCTGTCCGCAGCAGGGGTGTTTGCAGTGGCAGTGGCAGCGCCCTGGCTGACGGCACATTTTCCAGTGGATACCCTGCCAAAACGCATCCTGAAGGGACTTGTGGCCAGTAGTGTGATCCCGGTTTTGCTGATGCCCCTGTGTGCCTGCTATTTTCAGGAGGCATCCCTGCTGTCTCCTTTGTCCAATTTTTTGGTGCTGCCCCTGTGCATGGCTGCCATGCTGTGCGGTCTTGGGGTATTTCTCACCGGAGGTTGGAGCGTGGCTGCATTGCCTCTGCTGCGGCTGGCAGGATTCCTTTGCCGAACCGTACTGGAGCTTGGCAGCTGGTGCGCCGGTCTGCATGTGGGGGTGGTGCCTTTGGGCGACTCCTATGTACTGCCCTTGTGTCTGCTCTGCGTCCTGCTGGCTTTGTGTGTATTCGGCTTTCGCCGGGAACAGCGCCGGGTCTGGGCAAGCATCGGACTGACGGTGATGCTGTTCTGGAATGTAAGCTTGTTTGTGTCCCTGCTGGAACGAAACACCTTGAAGATCGCCATGCTGGGGAAGGGCAATGCCTGCACGCTGGTGATTACCTGTGGGGATCAGACGGATGTGCTGGATCTGACCGGCGGCGGTTCTGGCGCGGAATATGTGAGTCGGTATTTGCAGGCATCCGGTATTTCCCATGTGGATACCCTGGTGCTGGATCAGCAGCAATACCGGGCTATGGCGGCTTTTCACGATGCCTTGTCCTATGTGCAGGTACAACGGCTATTGGTGCCGGAGGATACATATCACCTGCCAGGCAGTACTGTATGCGGTACAGTGCCGGCGCCATTTTCCATTGCTTCTGCGGAACTGCTCCGTTCTCAGTATACCATTCGCTTTCTGGGCACGGGTACGGTGGAGATCCTGTATGCCGGTCGCAGGGTGCTATGTGCTGCCGGGACGGAGCCGCTGACGGAAAGCGATGTGCGGATTCAGTATGGCGCAAAGCTGCCGGAAGCCCTGACTGCCGGGTATCTGTTGACCACGGCGCCCTGCAATGTGCAGGATGGGCAAGTGTATGCAGGACAGAATAATTTGTGTATTTCTATTGATGCACAGGGCGGTATTTCGATCCAGGATCTGATGAAGGGAGGATAACATATGGCGAATCTGACACCGGGGGATGTAATCAAGCAGCTACAGGCGGGTTCCCATGCCGGACTGTATTACCTGTACGGAAAAGATGTAGCAGGGGTTGCGGCTTTTACCAAGCGGCTGATAAAAAAGCTGGATGGGGATGTGCAGAAATATGATGGCAGGGATCTGGATCTGGAGCAGCTTGCAGATGCAGTGGGGCAGTACTCCATGTTTGCCCAGACCAATGTGATCCTCATCAACGACCCTCCGGCAGAGGATTGGTCGGCGGATCGGATCCAGTCCTTTCTGAAGTGCCTGGAGGATGTGCCTCCGTCCACTGTGGTGATCTGCAATGTGACCGGCTTTGACGTATGCGGCGGTAAGAAAGCCCCCACCCCCAAGCATAAAAAACTCATTGACTTTTTTGGAAAGCATGGGGTGGTGTGTAATTTTGAGGCGAAAACCGCTGCCCAACTGGTGAAGCCCATGATGGAGCGGGCGTCCCGGAGCGGCTGCAGCCTGTCCCGGCAGAATGCGGAGCAGATTGCGCAGCTTTGTCTGTGTGATACCATGCGGATCGGCAACGAACTGGACAAGCTGTGTGCTTATGCCGAGGGTGGCGAGATCACCGGAGAAGCCATTTCCATGCTGGTGGCACGGGAGGATAGTCTGAACGCCTTTGCCCTTGCCAGGGCAGTGACTGCCCGGAATGGCAGAGCCGCTATGGAAGCGCTGGACATCTTGTCCCAGCAGCGGAACGAGCCGGTGATGCTGCTGTCCGCCATTACCTCCGCCTTTCTGGATCTGTACCGGGTAAAGGCGGCGCAGGCTGCCGGTAAACATCACGAGCATGTGCTGGAGGATTTTTCATATAAGGGGCGGGAATTCGCCGTGAAGAATGCCTTCCGGGATGCCGGGAAGTCCTCCCTGGAGCAGATGCGTGCCTGCGTCCTGATCCTGCGGGATACGGATGCAGCGCTGAAATCCACCCGGCTGGACGGTAGGATTCTGATTGAGGAAGCAATTACCCGGATGCTGGCGGTGGAGCGATGAGTATGAGAGAAACGCAGGCAAAGCTGGTGATTTCCCAGGCAATCATCGTAGAGGGCAAGTACGATAAGATCAAGCTGGATTCCATGATTCAGGGGGTCATCCTGGTGACCAACGGCTACCGTATCTTCAAGGATCCGGAAAAAATGGCACTGATCCGGTATTTTGCCGCCCATACGGGCATTATTATACTGACGGATTCGGATCGGGCTGGCTTTAAGATCCGGGGATACCTGAAGGGCTGCGTGCCGGAGGGAAAGATCACCCATGTGTACATTCCGGATATTTTTGGAAAAGAAAAGCGCAAGGAAAAGCCCTCCGCAGAGGGAAAGCTGGGTGTGGAGGGCATGCAGAGAAGTGTGCTGGAGGAGGCGTTCCGGCGGGCAGGCGTGCTGACCGGTTCTGCACCGGCAGGGACGGGACTGACCCGGCTGGATCTGTACGAGCTGGGGCTTACCGGCGGTAAGGACAGTGCCATCCGGCGCCGGGCATTGCTGACGCAACTTGGATTGCCTGCCTTGTTGTCCACTGCAGGGATGCTGGAGGTACTTAATACGATGATGACACGCCAGGAGCTTGAGGCGTTTTTGCATCAACATGGAAATGGAGATTGAACATGGTCTTTTCAAGCATTGTATTCTTGTTTTACTTTTTGCCGATCTTTCTGATCGTCTATTTTGTCACACCCAAGAAGCTGAAAAACAGTGTGCTGTTCCTGTCCGGTCTGATTTTCTATGCCTGGGGCGAACCGATCAATGTGATCTATATGCTGCTGTGCATTCTCATCAACTACGGTGCCGGCCGGCTGATGGAACGGGCGGACAAAAACGAGAAACGCCGGAAGCTGATTATGATCCTGGCAGTGGTATTCAGTCTGGGATTGCTGGGCGTGTTCAAATACAGCGGCTTTTTCGCCGGCATCTTCGGGCTTGACATCCAGACACCGGCGCTGCCCATCGGTATTTCCTTCTACACCTTCCAGAGCATGTCCTACTGCATTGACCTGTACCGCCGTTCCATTGGCGTACAGAAAAGCATCGTGGATTTCGGCGCCTATGTGACCATGTTCCCCCAGCTGATTGCCGGGCCCATTGTCCGGTATGCGGATGTGGAGCGGGAACTGAATCAGCGCAGCGTGAATCTGCCTGCCATGGGGGAGGGTGTTGGTACCTTTATCTGCGGTCTTGCCAAAAAGGTGATTCTTGCCAACAGTATTGGCATGCTTTGGACGGAGATCAAGGGTCATGATTTGGGGCAGCTTTCCGCCTGCACTGCCTGGATCGGCATTCTGGCATATACCTTCCAGATTTACTTTGACTTTTCCGGTTACTCGGACATGGCAATCGGTCTGGGCAAGATGCTGGGCTTCCACTTTCCGAAGAATTTTGACCATCCCTACCAGGCAACCAGCATTACGGATTTCTGGCGCCGGTGGCACATTACGCTGAGCACCTGGTTCCGGGAGTATGTATACATTCCTCTGGGAGGCAACCGGGTCAGTAAGCTGAAGTGGGTGCGGAATCTGATGATTGTCTGGGGATTGACCGGCTTCTGGCACGGTGCAAGCTGGAACTTTATTTTCTGGGGTCTGTATTTCGGCATTCTACTGACCATTGAAAAGCTCTGGCTAGGTAAGTATATTCAAAAGCTACCTCGATTCCTGGCATGGCTGTACACCTTCTTCTGCGTGGTCATCAGCTGGGTGATGTTCGATCTGAGCACCGTATCCCACATCACCACCTTTATCAAGTCCATGTTCGGTGGCTCCGGTGTACTGATCGATGACTATGCCCGGTATCAGTTCCACACCTATGTGTTGATTTTCTTGCTGTGCGCATTGAGCGCCACCAGCTTTGGAAAATGGCTCCTGGAAAAGGCACGCCGTTCCAAGCGGCTGGATCAGATCCTCTGCGTGCTGACACCGGTGGCACAGATGGGCTTGTTCGTGCTGTGTATCGCCTATCTGGTGAACGAAACCTATAACCCGTTCTTATATTTCCGATTCTAGAAAGGAGTATCGCTATGAAAAAAGTACAGCAAATGATATCCGCAGTGATCTTTCTGGCGGTACTGTTCGGACTGATGTTCAGCTCCCTGCTGCTGCCGAAAAAATCTGTATCCGAAACCGAGAACCGGACTTTGGCGGAGGTGCCGCAGTTGACTGCTGCCGGCGTCAAGGACAAATCCTATATGGACGGGGTGGAAACCTATGCGGCGGATCACTTTGTCCTGCGGGATCAGTGGGTTGCGGTGAAATCCGCAGCGGAGCTTGCCGCCGGCAAAAAGGAAATCGGCGGGGTGTATATCACCGATGAACGGCTGATTGGAAAGCTGACGGAGGATGATGTGGATGAGGTGCGGCTGAAGCAGTCCATAGACGGGGTGCGTGCCTTTGCGCAGAATACGGAGACCCCTGTGGCCATGCTGCTGGCGCCCACGGCGGCAGAGGTATATTCCGACACCCTGCCTGCATATGCCCCCAATCTGGATCAACAGCAGCTGATCTCCCGGGTGGCAGATGACCTGCGTGGGGATGTGACCATGATCAATGTGTACAATTCCCTGTATGCAATGCGCAACGAGTATATCTACTACCGGACGGATCACCACTGGACCTCCTATGGGGCGTTCCTGGCGTATCAGACCGCCATCAAGAAGCTGGGCTTTTCTCCGGTCTCCTATGAAATGTACAACATTGAGCATGCGGCAGACGACTTCCGGGGCACCCTGTATTCCAAGAGCCTGTACCGGGGCATCGAGCCGGATATGATTGATCTGTATCATTACAATGGCACGGATCCGGTCACCAGCGTTACCATCAACGACGGCTTGAACGAAACGGAGTATCCGTCCATCTACTTCTGGGATTTTCTGAACACCAGCGAGAAGTACAGCGTCTTTCTGGGCAGAAACGCAGCCATGGTGACTGTCCGCACCAATGTGAAAAACGACAAGAAGCTGCTGCTGATCAAGGATTCCTACGCCAACAGTATGCTGCCATTCCTGACGGAGCATTACAGCGAAATCGTGCTGCTGGATATGCGGTATGTGCGGGGAGATTACCATGCTTATGTGGATCCGGATCAGTTCAGCCAGGTACTGGTTTTGTATAATGTATCCAATTTTGCTACGGACGGAAATATAAAACTTTTGGCTGCGCAGTGAAATATTTTTCAATTCGGCTTGTAATGCGCTGAAAATCATGCTATAATAATGGCAATAACGCACTACCGTTCCGCATGCGCTCTGCCATGATATAGCTGCGTGTGCGGGTGCATCATTTGGAAGGGAAACGCTTTGGATATGAACCGTTTTTTTGACAGTCCCTGGACCAAGCGAGGCCTGTCCCTGCTGTCGATTCCGTATGGGATTTTTCTGGGGTTTTTGGCGTACTGGTCTGTTTTTTATGACATTGAAGTATACGAAAAGGTCAAGTTCGGCTTTGTGCTGTCCATTGGCTGCCTGGCTATGGGTGTGATGATGTTCTATACCCGGCGCCAGCTGATTACCATGATCGTGAGCATTGTGACCATGCCCCTTTTGCTGCCCATTGTGCTGCTGAATTTCGGGGAATGGGAAATGCTGATCCCCATTGTGCTGGTTTCTGTTGTGGCGTTCTTTACCAGCGGCTCTGGCGAAGCTGCCAAGACTATTTCCGGCGCAGTGATTTTGATGCTGTACATGCTGGGTGCATTGGCATACTTTTTCTACACCACTGTGCTGGTCAGTTCTGTCCAGAAGTCACCGGGCCCCAGTCAGATTTCCCCGTCCGGTGCGTACCGGTATGAGGTCACCTACAGTATGGACAAGTGCGGCGGCGGCACCTCTGTGATCGTTGCGCCCAATACCTATGACACATCTTTTTCTTATATGTATTGCCGGGCAAAGGGCTTTGACCGGACGGTGTATGTGAATCGCCCCCTGTCCGAGCCTGAACTGGAATGGACAACCGAAAAGCGCACGGATATTACCGCCAAGATCCTGGAGATCAACCCGGATGCTGTACTGAGCTTGTCCGAAAGCCAGATGCACACACTTGGGCGGGATCAGGGCTTTACGATGGAGATCCGGGTGAAGGATCTGAACCAGAAGCAGTTAAAAACCCTTGGTATCGTTTTGCCGAAAAGTGACGGAACCGCAGAAGTGCCGGAGGGCATGCGCCTGTATACGGATGATACCATTACGCTGGATCTATCCAAGCTGCATGCCATTGGCTGGACGGTAACGGAGGATGTAAAGCTGTCCGATCTGACGGATCAGCAGCTTGCTGCATTGGGGGTAGCGGAAAGCGGCGATGTGCTGTATGTAAACGGAAACCCTCAGTTCCGGTATTATATCGCTGTGCTGGACTCCTACTATGATATGTCCAAGCGGGAAATTGTGATTGATTAAGGCCATACCGCGCAGAGCTTGCGCATATGGATGCGCTGCATCGTTGGGTAGGCTTTGTGCGGTATTGCCTTGAGACGTTTCGGAGCGTTGCTCCGGGCAATATAAACAGAGAAAAGCAGGAGGTTTATGATGATGAGCGAATTTTTTACAGGCATTTCAAAGATTCCCTTTGAGGGAAAGGCATCCAACAATCCCATGGCGTTCAAGTACTACAACCCGGATGAGGTCGTAGGCGGCAAGACCATGCGGGAGCAGCTGAAGTTTGCGCTGTCCTGGTGGCATACTATGGGAGGAGACGGTACGGACATGTTTGGTGTGGGCACCACCAACAAGAAGTTCGGCGGAACCGATCCCATGGACATTGCCAAGAGAAAGGTAAACGCTGCGTTTGAGCTGATGGACAAGCTGTCCATCGATTATTTCTGCTTCCACGACCGGGATCTGGCGCCGGAGGCTGATAATCTGAAGGAAACCAACCAGCGGCTGGATGAGATCACAGAGTATATTGCACAGATGATGCAGCTGAACCCGGACAAGAAGGTTCTGTGGGGTACGGCAAATTGCTTCGGCAATCCCCGATATATGCATGGTGCCGGCACTGCGCCCAATGCGGATGTGTTTGCGTTTGCAGCTGCACAGATCAAGAAGGCAATTGAGATCACCGTAAAGCTGGGTGGCAAGGGCTATGTATTCTGGGGCGGCAGAGAGGGCTACGAAACGTTGCTGAACACCAATATGGGCCTGGAACAGGATAATATGGCAAGGCTGCTGCATATGGCAGTGGATTACGCAAGAAGCATCGGCTTTACCGGCGACTTCTACATCGAGCCCAAGCCCAAGGAGCCTACCAAGCATCAGTATGATTTTGATACCGCAACCGTGATCGGCTTCCTGCGCAAGTATAATCTGGACAAGGACTTCAAGATGAACATCGAAGCCAACCACGCAACCCTTGCACAGCACACCTTCCAGCATGAACTGCGGGTAGCACGGGAGAACGGCTTCTTTGGCTCCATCGATGCTAACCAGGGTGACACCCTGCTGGGCTGGGATACGGATCAGTTCCCCACCAATACCTATGACGCAGCACTGTGTATGTACGAGGTACTCAAGGCTGGCGGTTTTACCAATGGCGGTCTGAACTTCGACTCCAAGGCACGGCGTGGATCCTTTGAGATGGAGGATATCTTCCACAGCTACATTGCCGGTATGGACACCTTTGCACTGGGTCTGAAGATTGCGCAGAAGATGATCGATGACGGACGGATCGACCAGTTCGTGGCTGATCGGTATGCAAGCTGGAACACCGGCATCGGTGCGGATATCATTTCCGGCAAGGCAACCATGGCAGATTTGGAGGCTTACGCACTGAGCAAGGGCGATGTGACCGCATCCCTCAAGAGCGGTCGTCAGGAAATGCTGGAAAGCATCCTGAACAATATTATGTTCAATCTTTAATGAACGCAGAATGGCTATCCGGGGGATAGCCATTCTTGTACTGGAAAGGAAGTGTACAGATGGCATATGTACTGGGCGTAGATATTGGCACCAGCGGCACTAAAACGGTGTTGTTTGATCAGAATGGAGCGGTGATCGCATCCGCAAGTGAGGAGTATCCTCTGTATCAGCCCCAGAACGGCTGCGCAGAGCAGGATCCGGCAGATTGGTATCAAGCCACCATCCACACCATTGCAAAGGTGATGAAAACCAGCGGTGTGCCCAAGGAAGAAGTTAAAGGCATTGGTCTGTCCGGGCAGATGCATGGGCTGGTGATGCTGGATGACCAGTATCAGGTGATCCGCCGCTCCATTATCTGGTGCGATCAGCGTACCGCAGCGGAGTGTGCAGAGATCACGGAGCGTGTAGGCGCACAGCGGCTGATTGAGATCACGGCGAATCCGGCGCTGACCGGGTTTACCGCATCCAAGATCCTCTGGGTGCGGAATCATGAACCGGAGCATTACGCAAAGTGCAGGTACATCCTGCTGCCAAAGGACTACATCCGTTTTATGCTGACCGGAGAGATCGCGACGGAGGTTTCTGACGCATCCGGCATGCAGCTGCTGGACATCCCCAAGCGTCAGTGGTCGGATGAGGTACTGGAAAAGCTGGAGATTGATAAATCCATGCTGGGTAAGGTGTATGAAAGCCCCGAGATCACCGGTAGAGTGACCCCCAAGGCGGCGGAGCTTACCGGTCTTGCGGCAGGAACCATTGTAGTAGGCGGCGCTGGGGACAATGCGGCGGCGGCAGTGGGCACCGGCGTGGTGACGGATGGAAAGGCGTTTACGACCATCGGCACCAGCGGCGTGGTGTTTGCACATACTTCGGATATTACCATTGACGCCAAGGGGAGAGTGCATACCTTCTGCTGTGCTGTGCCTGGCTGCTGGCATGTTATGGGCGTGACCCAGGGAGCAGGACTTTCGTTGAAGTGGTTCCGGGATAATTTCTGCGGTGCAGAAAAGGAAACCGCCAAGTATATGGGTGTGGACGAATACTATCTGATGGATCAGCAGGCTGCACAGGTTCCCGTTGGAGCAAATCGGCTGTTTTATCTGCCATATCTGATGGGGGAGCGGACGCCTCACCTGGATCCGGATGCAAGAGGAGTCTTTTTTGGTCTGTCCGCTATGCACACCAAGCGGGATATGCTGCGGGCGGTGATGGAAGGCGTTGCATACTCCCTGCGTGACTGCGTAGAGGTGTGCCGGGAGATGGGCGTATCCGTCAGTGATATGATGGCATGCGGCGGCGGCGGTACTTCCGCTTTGTGGCGGCAGATGCTTGCGGATCTGTACGGCTGTTCTGTAAAGACGGTGACCTCCAAGGAGGGACCGGCACTGGGCGTTGCCATTCTGGCAATGGTGGGTGCCGGTATGTATGACTCTGTGCCGGAAGCATGCCAGGCGGTGATCCGCACCAAGCAGGTGCAGGAGCCCATCCCGGAGCAGATTCCGGTGTACGATCGGTGCTACCAGATGTACCGCAGCTTGTATCCGGCAATGCGGAATAGCTTCAAGGCATTGGCAAAGCTGTAAGTAAATAGTTCAGGAAAAGGATGGAGAATGCTTCATCCTTTTTTTTGTTTAAATCCCTTGCAAAACAAAAAATTCAGTGCTATAATAGATTCATAACGGTCAAAAGGAGTCATGCATGAACATCAATCAAGTGCTTGCACAGGAATTTCATCTGCGCCAGGAGCAGATCGACCAGACGGTGGCTCTGATCGATGAGGGGGCAACCATTCCCTTTATTGCTCGATACCGGAAGGAGCGCACCGGTTCTCTGGACGATCAGGTTCTCCGGGAGATCTTCGATCGACTGAATTATTTGCGGAATCTGGAAAAGCGCAAGGAGGAGATCCAGGTCTCTATCACCGAACAGGACAAGATGACGGAGGAGCTTGCCAAGGCCATTGACGCTGCCAAAACCCTGGTAGAGGTGGAAGATCTGTACCGACCCTATCGCCCCAAGCGCAAGACCCGTGCAAGCGTTGCCCGTGCACATGGTTTGGAGCCGTTGGCACGGCTGCTGCTTGCCCAAAAGCCAGGTGTGGATCCGGAACGGGAGGCAGTTGCCTTTGTAAATCCGGAGCAGGAGGTGCCCGATGTACAGGCAGCCTTGCAGGGGGCAATGGACATTCTGGCAGAGGATATTTCCGATGATGCCCAGTTGCGGAAGGATTTGCGGAGTCTGATCGCCAAAAGCGGCACCATATCCGCTGTCGCTGCGGATCCGGAGGCGGAGAGTGTGTATCGCACATATTACGATTACACAGAGCCGTTGGAAAAAATTGCACACCACCGGGTGCTTGCACTGGATCGGGGCGAAAAGGAAGGATTTCTGAAGGTGGCAATCTCTCTGCCGGAGCATATGGGGGAGAGCTTTGTGGTGCGGCATTATCTGAAAGGGGATTCACCCAGCAGTGCCTATGTGCGCCAGGCGGCGGAGGACAGCTGCAAGCGGCTGCTGTTTCCCTCGGTAGAGCGGGAGATCCGCAATGATCTGACGGCAAATGCAGCCGAGCAAGCCATTCAGGTGTTTGCATCCAACCTGCGTCAGCTGCTGATGCAGCCTCCGGTGAAGAATACGGTCACGCTGGGACTGGATCCGGGCTTTCGCACCGGCTGTAAGGTGGCAGTGGTGGATCATACCGGCAAGGTGCTGCATACGGACGTGGTACATATTACGGCAAATTCCGCTGCACAGGTAGCGGCGGATCAGCAAAAGCTCAAGGGGATCATTGAAAAATGGAAGGTGACTACCATTGCCATTGGCAACGGCACCGCATCCCGGGAAAGCGAGCATATTGTAGCGCAGATTCTCAAGGAACTGGACAGAAAGGTCAGCTATATGGTGGTCAGTGAGGCGGGGGCTTCCGTATACTCCGCATCCAAGCTGGCGGCAGAGGAGTTCCCGGAATACGATGTGTCCCTGCGTAGTGCAGTGTCCATTGCCCGGCGCTTGCAGGATCCTCTGGCAGAGCTGGTAAAGATCGATCCGAAGGCCATTGGCGTGGGGCAGTATCAGCACGACATGCCCAAGGCAAGGATGGATGAAGCCCTGACCGGCGTGGTGGAGGACTGTGTAAACAGTGTGGGCGTGGACATCAACACCGCCTCTCACTCCCTCTTTTCCTATGTGGCAGGCATCAATGCCTCAGTGGCGAAAAATATTGTTGCATATCGGGAGGAAAACGGCGCATTTACCGACCGAAAGCAGTTGCTGAAGGTGCCGAAGCTAGGGAAAAAAGCATATGAGCAGTGCGCCGGTTTTATCCGTGTCCGGGAGGGGAAGAATCCTCTGGACAATACGGCGGTGCATCCGGAAAGCTACGAGGCTGCCAGGGGATTGCTGGATGCATGCGGCTTTTCTCTGGCAAGCATCGGCAAGGAGGAGCTTCAATCTCTGTGGGATCGACTGAACAAGCAGGGGATGGATGCAATCAGCAGACAGCTTGGGGTAGGCGTACCCACCCTACAGGACATTGTCCGGGAATTACAGAAGCCCGGCAGGGATGTGCGTGACGAGCTGCCGCCGCCCTTGATGCGCAGTGGGGACATCATGGAACTGAAGGACTTAAAACCAGGCATGGAACTGGTGGGGACAGTCCGGAACGTGATTGATTTCGGCGCTTTTGTGGATATCGGCGTTCATGAGGACGGGTTGGTGCATATTTCCCAGATCTGCAACCGATATATCAAGCATCCTTTGGATGCGGTAAAGGTAGGGCAGGTCGTCAAGGTACGGGTGCTGGATGTGGACGTGAAGCGGAAACGGATCGGTCTGACCATGCGGCTGGATGATACAAACAAGAAATAACGGAGGAGAAGTGGGTTATGGAAAAAGTCAAAAAAGTATTACTGGTGGTTTTTGTGATGATGTTCTTCATCGGCATTATCCTGGTAACGGATTTCGGAAAAATGCAGAAGTACAAGAACAATGAGGTCACTGACCTTGCGAATCTGGGCTACCGGCAGATGCAGACCGGGGATCTGGTTACCGGCAAGGTGGATTATGTACTGGATACAGTGGCGGAGGAGTATGAGACCAAGTTCGGTATCCGCACTTCGGACGATTCCACAAAGCTGTACTACATCATCAGTCTGCCCAACAGCTATGCAGTTTACGAAACCAGCAACAAGGAAGAGTATGATACGCTGGATAAGATCTGCAATGAAACCTGGGACTATCTGAATTCAGAGGATGGCAGTGCACCGGCACCCACCTCCAATTTGATGATCCAGGGCGAGGTCAAGAAGATGGACGACAAGGTTGCGGGGTACTTTAAGGATTGGTTCAAGGAACAGGCGGATTTCAGCGATGAGGACTTTGAGAAGAACACTGAGGTGTATATGATCTCACGCACCAAGTTCGACGGCTTCCAGCGTTCCGTTTACACCGGCATCGGTCTGGCTGCTGTGGGAGCAGTGGGATTGATTGCTCTGCTGGTACTGAAGATCAAGGCAAAGAAACAGTCCAGCCAGGAATTTTATTGATTTACAAGGAACAGGCGCAATGCCTGTTCTTTTTTGTGGGATCCATGCCAGGTGCCGCAATCTGCCGGATTTGACGGGTATGCGCCTTTGTGGTATAATGAGGGCAGCACCCATGATAGTTTGTCATATTTCCTGTGGGAGCTTCATAGCCTTGAATAGCTCCGGATGGGGAAAAACCGAAAGGGTGTGTGACGAATGAATCGATTGAAATGGCGCAACGCAAAGCGCATTCTGGCTCTGGCTCTGGTGGCGGGTATCGGTGCTGGAGCATTTCGGCTTGCGACCCGAAAGCAGGAGGACGCGGCAGTATATACCTTCAGCACAGCAAAGAATGTGCCTGTGATCGTGCTGGATGCCGGGCATGGCGGCATGGACGGTGGCTGCTCCTCTGCGGCTGGCGTGCCGGAAAAAGGGATCAATCTGAATATCCTGCTGAACCTGCGGGATCTGCTGTCCGTGTCCGGTTATGAAGTTGTGGTGACCCGGGATACGGATCGCTCCATCCACGATAGCGGCATTGAGGGCATTGCCAACCAGAAAAGCTCCGATATGGACAATCGGCTGGCGATTTTCAACGAGCGCAGCAATGCTGTTTGTATTTCCATTCATCAGAACCAGTTTACGGATCCCAAATACAGCGGTGCCCAGATGTTTTACGCTCCCACCAACAAGGACAGCGAACGGCTGGCGCAGAAGCTGCAAGGTTCCTTTCATACCCGGCTTCAGCCGGACAATGACCGGGAGATCAAGCAGTGCGGCAAGGAACTGTTTCTGTGCTATTTCAGCAAGAATCCCACAGTGATGGTGGAATGCGGCTTTTTGTCCAATCCGGAGGAGGCTGCAAGGCTGACGGATGAAGCATATCAGCGTCAGGTGGCATTTACGATCTACGCAGGCTTGCAGGAGTATCTGGCAGGCTGAGAAAAAGGAGAACAGGAATGGCAAAAGCAAGGACTGTGTATGTATGTACGGAATGCGGCTATGAAAGCCCCAAGTGGAACGGAAAGTGTGCCGGCTGTGGCGCATGGAACAGCCTGGAGGAATCGACTCCGGCACCGACTGTCAAATCCGCTCCCGGCGCACGGGCTGCAGTGGATCTTTCTGACCGGATCCTGGAGCTTTCCCAGGTGGATATGGAATCAGAGGTGCGGTATCGAACCGGTATGGGAGAACTGGATCGTGTGCTGGGGGGCGGTCTTGTAAAGGGCGAGCTGGTGCTGCTGGGAGGCGAGCCGGGCATCGGAAAGAGTACACTACTCTTGCAGATCTGCCAGTATCTGGGACAGAATCATTCGGTGCTCTATGTGTCCGGGGAGGAATCCGCCCGGCAGATCAAGCTGCGGGCACAGCGGCTTGGGGTGGATACGGAAAGCCTGTATCTGCTGACGGTGAACGATGCGGAGGCGATCTGCGATACCATCTGTTCTACGGAGCCGGATGTGGTCATCATCGACTCCATCCAGACCATGAGCCTGTCCCAGATTTCCTCCAGTCCCGGCAGTCTGACCCAGGTGCGGGAATGCACCAACCTGTTCATGCACACTGCCAAGCGGCAGGAGATCCCCATTTTCATTGTGGGACATGTAAACAAGGACGGTGCCATTGCCGGGCCAAAGGTCATGGAGCATATTGTGGATGCAGTGCTGTATTTTGAAGGGGAGCGGCATCTGAGCTACCGGATCCTTCGGGCAGTGAAGAACCGGTTTGGCTCCACCAACGAAATCGGCGTGTTTGAAATGATCGACAAGGGACTGCGGGAAGTGGAGAATCCCTCCCAGATGCTCCTTGCGGGCAGACCCCACGGTGTGTCCGGTACCTGTGTGGCATGCGTCATGGAAGGATCCCGCCCCATTCTGGCAGAGGTGCAGGCGCTTGCCACCAAAAGCGGTTTCTCCTCCCCTCGGCGCATGTCCACCGGGGTGGATTTCGGCAGAATGGCGATCATCATGGCTGTGTTGGAAAAGCGGCTGGGTATGTTCTTTGGTACATTGGATGTGTACCTGAACATTGTAGGGGGCTTTCGGCTGGACGAACCTGCCGGGGATCTGCCGGTGGCGCTTGCTCTCAGCTCCTGCTTGCTGGATAAGCCCATTGACGAGAAGCTGATTGCCTTTGGAGAGATCGGTCTGGGGGGAGAGGTACGGTCAGTGACCCATCTGATCCAGCGTGTCCGGGAGGCGGAGCGCATGGGCTTTGAAACCTGCATTGTGCCCAAGCAGTCTCTACAGACCATCGATCCCAGTCAGTATAATATGCGGATCATCGGGGTCAGCAGTCTGAAGCAGGCAGTGTCTGTAATCGCATAATTCCAGCTATGTCCGGGCAGACTGTGAGTATGAAGAAGATTGCTTTTTTGTTATCGGTATCTGTAGGCATGTCCACCGGGGCAGCCACTGTGCCTTTGCTTTATCCACATACCCTGCCCCGGACACAGGCGTATTGCCTGGAAGAGTCGGCAGCGGTTCCTGCTTGTTGGGTGCATTTTGCCGGCGGCAGCGCCTATGTGTATGTATACCAGGATGGAAAGGCATACCGTCGTATGGTAGGGGCTGCGACTTGTCCGGATGGAACCGTGCAGCTATGCTTTGGGGTGTCCGCCGGGGATTGGCTCCTGGCCGGAGCGGAGCTGTCAGACGGGGAACGGGTTCGCATCCAGCAGGGTGTATAAAAGCAACACCGTGTTGCCTAAAGAAAAAACTGTCCGCAGAATGCTCTGCGGACAGTTTTTGTTTGGGAACTACTTAGCAGCCGCAGCCGCCGCAGCCATTGTTACAGCCACAGCCGTTGTCGCAGCCACAGTTGCCGCCACAGCCATTGCCGCAGCAAACGAACAGCAGGATCAGAATGATGATCCACCAGCAGCAGTTACCACCAAAACCGTATCCACAACCCATAATTCAAGCACTCCTTTAAATAAGATGTAGTGAAGTGAGCTTCTTGCCCGCTTCATAGTACATCATATGACCGGGGTGAAAATGTGTTACAGCCGGACAAGCCCTCTGCTTCTGACAATTTTTTTGCATAGCATGTGGCATACTATTAGTTGTAATCAGAATGAAAGGCGGAGGTTCAATGGAACAGGCGGAGCGGTATACGAAAAAAGCGGCGGCGATTCTGGGAGACGCAGTACAGTGCGCCTGCAAATTCGGGCATACCTATGTAGGTACGGAGCATCTGTTGTTCGCCATGCTGGAGGATGGCTCCAATGTGGGGGCAACAGTATTGCAGGGGCAGCGGATTAAGGCACGCAGCGTGTATCAGCAGATCGTGCAGACAGCAGGAAAGGGGGAAGCCACCTGCGTCACGGAGGCGTGCTACACGCCGGCACTGCGCCGGGTGATGCAGGGAGCGGAAAAGCTATTGCAAAAATCCGGCTCCCGGCTGATCGGTTCAGAGCATCTGCTCCTTGCCATGCTGGAGCAGGAGAACTGCACAGCCTGCGGGATCTTCCGGCTTCTGGAGGCGGATCTTTCCGTCCTGACGGAGCAGGCTGCAAAGGCATGTGCCGCATGTGGCAGCGGACTGGACAATGGCATTCGCATGCTGGATCGGAAACGGTATCCTACTTTATTAAAGTATGGCAGAGTGCTGACGGAGCCGGGAGACGGCGCTGTGCGGGATCCCCTCATTGGCAGAGAGAAGGAAGTGGATCGTCTGATCCGGATCCTTGCCCGGCGCAGCAAGAACAATCCCTGTCTGGTGGGGGAAGCGGGGGTAGGAAAGACCGCCATTGTGGAGGGACTTGCCCGGTTATTCCAGCAGGGCCTGGTTCCGGAGGCACTGCAGGGAAAGCACATTGTGTCCGTTGATCTGACTGCCATGCTGGCAGGGGCAAAATACCGGGGAGACTTTGAAGAACGGATCAAGGCAGTGCTGGATGAGGTAGTTGGAGGAAATATCATCCTGTTCATTGATGAGCTGCATACCATTGTGGGAGCCGGTGCGGCGGAGGGAGCCATTGATGCCGCTAACATTTTAAAGCCCCAGCTTGCCCGGGGACAATTGCAGCTGATTGGCGCCACTACCCTCCGGGAATACCGGCAGTTTATCGAAAAGGACAGCGCCCTGGAACGCCGGTTCCAGCCGGTATATGTGGAGGAGCCGGGGGAGGATGCGGCGCTGGAGATGTTACGGGGATTGCGGAAACAATACGAATGCTTTCATCATGTGGAAATCGGGGATAGCCTGCTGCGGTCTGCCGTGACTCTGTCGGTGCGGTATATCCACGACCGATGCCTGCCGGATAAGGCGATCGATGTGCTGGATGAGGCCTGCGCCCGGGCGAGGGTACAGGCGCAGCGGAATCAGCCTGCCTCCCAGGAGTCCTATGATCCGGTGGGGGAGTCCCTGCTGGCACCGGAAGCATCCGGCACTGTTCAGCTAACGGAGCAGGATCTGGCGGATGTGATCTCCACCTGGACAGGAGTGCCGGTCACGAAGCTGACCCGGACGGAGCAGGAAAATCTGCTGGAGCTGGAGCAGGCACTCAAGCAGCGGATCGTGGGGCAGGACGCAGCCATTGAAGCCATTGCTGCATCCGTGCAGCGGGGCAGGGTGGGGCTGAAGGATCCCCGGCGTCCCATTGGTTCCTTTTTGCTGCTTGGGCCAACCGGCGTGGGCAAAACTGAACTCGCCCGGGCGCTGGCAGTGTGCATGTTCGACCGGGAGGATGCCATGATCCGGCTGGATATGTCGGAATACATGGAAAAGCACAGCGTGGCACGGCTTTTGGGATCGCCTCCCGGCTATGTGGGGCACGAGGAGGGGGGCATCCTGTCCGAAGCGGTGCGGGCAAGACCTTATAGTCTGGTGCTGTTTGATGAGATCGAGAAGGCGCATCCGGATGTGCTGAATATCCTGCTGCAAATTCTGGAGGACGGGGCGTTGTCCGATGCACAGGGGAGACGGGTGGATTTTCGTAGCTGTCTGATCCTGTTGACCTCCAACATTGGTGCCCGGCAGATGCAGGGGCACAGCCTTGGCTTTGTGGAAGGGCTTCATGCGCCGGACGACCGGGTGCTGTCCCAGGTAAAACAGCAGTTAAGACCGGAGCTTGTGAATCGACTGGATGGCTGCATTGTGTTCCGGCGGCTGGATGCAGGGGATTATCAGAAAATTGCCCGGATGCAGCTGGAAAAGCTGGCAGCTCGGGCAGAAAAAATCGGCTATACGCTTACCTTTACGCCAAAGATGGTGGAACAGATGGCACAGGCGGAGGAACAGGAACGCTATGGTGCCCGTACCATCCGCAGACGCGTCACGGAATACGGGGAAAACCTGTTGTCCCGGGAGATTCTAGCTGGAAAGCTGGATCCGGCAGTGCCCGTGTGCCTGGATTATGAAGCAGGGCAGTTTGTGCTGCGTCAGCAGATCCCGGCGGTGACTGCATAAGCTAAGGAACCCCGCACAAAGTATGTCTGACGGCTTCGTACCATATCTGTTGTACAATCTTTGTGGGGTACCCTAAAACCGGCAGTCTGTAAATCATACAGACTGCCGGTTTCTTATGTATGCAGAATTTGTTCGTAAAGTCGGCATAGATCGGTTGTGCCCAGTGGAATGGGCGTGTTGGCGAGCCGATCCGGGTCTACGGATGCTGCAAGGGCTTTCGGGGTAATCGGAATCTCATGGGAAAGCCTGGGCAGGTGCATCGCTTGCAGAAAGGATGCAAATTTCTGTGCAGCCGTTGTTCCATCCGGACAATTCATGGCAGCGGCAATTTCCCGCAGGGCGGCGGCTGCCTGTTCCGGCAGAGAATGCCGGAGAAGCTCCGGAAACAGAGCGGACAGACACAGGGCAGCAGCATGTCCATGTGCAACGCCGAACAGGGTCGTGAGCCGGTAGCACATAGCGTGCGCAGCGGTGGTTTTTGCAATGTGAATCGCCTTGCCAGCCAGATTTGCCGCCTGGAGCATGCCTGCATTTCCGGCATCCTGATTGGTCAGATACCCCTCCGCATGCTCCAGCACCTGTCGGATCGCCCGGACAGAATAGGCTCTGCTTTCCGGTGTGGCATGCATCGACCAGCAGGATTCAATGCCGTGACACAGAGCATCCAGCAGGGTGGCTTTCCGCTGATACAGGGGCAGCGTCCGCAGCAGGGTGGGATCTAGCATCGCTGCATTGGGCAGGCAGTTTTCCACCGACTGCTTGACTCCGTTTTTGTAGATCACCGCAAAGGAGGTGGCTTCGCTGCCGGAGCCTGCGGTGGTGGGAATCGCCAGAAGGGGCGTATCGGGTGTTCCGGTTTCCCGCCAGATGCATTTTGCCACGTCTATGGCGCTGCCTCCGCCCACTGCGGCAATGCCGCTGCATGCATGGGCGATGTACTGCGCTGCCCCCAGTTGGACGGAGCTCAGATCCGGGTTGGGGCGAAAGTCGGAAAAACGGAATATCCGGATGTTCTGCCGTTGCTCCAGGGCAGTCAGGTGATCCCAAAGGGGAAGCTGTGCAATGGAGTTTCCGCACACCAGAAACAGCCTGGTAATTTGGTGCCGCTCCAGGTATGCGTCCAGTCCGGCATAGGCATTGCCCGGCACGATCAGTTCTTGCATGGGTTCAGCACCTCCCATACTGCTTGGTAATCCTCTGGGGTGTCCACCTCCGACAGCAGCAGACCGTCACAGGCAAGAGGTTGGATGTGAAGCTGTTCCGGGATCCGGTTCAGCGCCTCTTCTGCATAAACCTGCACTTGTCCACGGCGAACCCATGCGGACACCTCTCGGAACCATGCATGAACGGCTGCTGCATCCAGCTTATACAGGGGCTGCAAGGCAAAGCAATCCTGCCCGAACATGTGAACGGATACCTCCTGCAAACATCCATCCCGAAGCCGCCCTTTGAAATCCTTTTCCGGCAGGGAGGCGGAAAGATCCACGCAGCATCGGTTGCCCGATGCCGCCAGCAGTCTTGTCAGCACCTGTTCCTCAAACACCAGATCCCCATGGAGCATCAGCAGGTCATTCCCTGCAATCGTGGGCTCCGCCAGGAACATGGAGTAAATATAGTTGGTGTGGGCGTACCGGGGATTTTCCACCAGGGTAATCTCCATGCAGTCGCATTTCGCCTGCTGCCGGATCAGTCCGGTGTATGCACCGGTGGTGATGACTGCCTCCCGGATGCCATGCCGGGACAGCAGTCGCAACTGTCGGGATAGAATGGTTTCGCCGCCGGGCAGGGGGAGTAGGCATTTTGGCTTGTTTGCAGTCAGCGTACCCATCCGGCTACCGGTGCCGGAATTGAAAATGAGAGCTTTCATGCCTGGATCGCCTCCATAAAGCAATGCTTATTCTCCTCGGGGGTGGAGGTGGGTCTGCCCAGATCGGCTCGGGATCCGGGGCGGATATACACCACCAGTGCAGCCTTTTGCTTTGCAAGGCGTTTTATACCCTGGCGAAGCTGGGCTTCAGTTTCCGCCCTGCATACCGCAAAGCCGCAGCCCTCCAGAATGGCCTCCATATGAATCCGGAACCCCACGGTTTTCTGTCTGCCCACAGATTCATGACAGCCGTTGTTGAGGACGATATACTTGAAATTGTCTCCCCCGGTACAGCCGTTCACCGCACATGCGCCCATATGCATCAGAAATGCTCCGTCCCCGTCGATGCAATAGATGTTCTTGGAGGATGCCAGACTCAGCCCCAGGGCAATGGAGGAGGCATGTCCCATGGAGCCTACGGTGAGAAAGTCCTGTCCATGTCCCTGTCCGGCGGCTTGCCGCAGTTCAAACAGCTCCCGGGAGGTTTTTCCCGTGGTGGATACTACAAAATCCTCCGGAGATAGACAGGACAGGATCACGGAAAGGGCATGCTCCCGGGTCATGGAGAAGGAACAGGGGGCAGGCTGGAATGGGTATTCGGAAAAAGTGCCCTTGCGGATCAGGAGTGCCTGGATGTTACCGTTTTGCATGTGCTTTGCTGCATCCTGCAATGCATCCTCCCAGTTTGCATCCAGAATCCGGACGGGGATCCCCATGCTCTCCAGCAGGGGTATTGTCACCAGCCCCTGTTTTTTGTGCTGGGGTTCATCCTGTGTATCCGGTTCTCCACGCCAGCCGATCAGTAGCAGCATGGGGATCCGGTACACCAGGGGATCCGCCAGGGACAGCAGGGGATTCACTGCGTTGCCGATGCCGGAATTTTGCAGAAACACCACCCCGGGCTTCCCGGTGGCAAGGTAATGACCGGCGGCAATGCCAACAGCGTTCCCCTCATTGGCGGCAATCACATAGTTTCTGCCTGTCCGTTCAGACAGGCAGGCGCACAGAGCCTGGAGCAGGGAATCCGGAACTCCGGTGAAAAAATCCATGCCCTTTTCGTAAAGGGACTGATAAAACAGGGACGGTTCAATCATGGGCTGCCTCCTCCGTGATCCTTAGAATTTCCGTTGTGGGTGCGCAGTACTGCTGATCCGCCTCCCCACTGCTGCCGGCGGCAAGGATGGATCCGGCGGTCAGGCACATGGCTTTGTAAGCGCTTCTTGTCAGATGGTTTGCGTAGATCACCATATCCACTCCCGCTTGGTGCAGGGTATGACAGGACAGCTGTGGGTACATGGTGGGAATGCATGCCACCGGCATTTCCGGCAGCAGCTGCTTGCACCGATGACAAAATTCCAGTACCTGCTCGCCGGTTTTGTCCAGGCTGTGGATCACAATGCCGTCCGCACCGGCTTTGGCATAGATATTCGCCCGTTCCAGTGCGTCCTCCATGCTCTGTCCGGCAATGAGGCTTTCCAGTCTGGCAAACAGCAGGATCTCAGGTGCATGGGCTTTGGCATCCGATAGCTTTTGAGCAAAGATCCGGGGATCCTCCAGCAACTGGACACGGGCACTGCCATACAGGGAGTTGTGCTTTTGTCCGCATTTGTCCTCCACCACCAGACCGGATACTCCTGCCTTGGCATATGCCCTTGCGGTATGGGAAAAGTCCCCCTGCCCGTTGTCGCAGTCCACCAGCAGGGGCTTTTGACTGACCCGGCGGATCGTCCGGACAGCCGTCAGCTTTTCGGAAAGCGGCATGCGTCCGTCGTCCGGCATACCTGCTGCGGCTGCATGACACAGACCGCTGAGCCACAGTCCGTCAAAGGTAATCTGGTTTCCCTCCGCATCCGGGGCAAAGGCATGCTCCGCTACATAGGCTTCCAGTCCATTGACCGCTTCCAGAATCCGCAGCAGAGCACCGTTTTTCAGCAGACTGCCCAGGGGATTTTCATGCATTTCCGTTTCCTCCTTTGTGGGTCAGCATCCGTCCCACCAGCCTGCCGGTCAGGACGATGCCGGAGCCGATCCGCCGATACAAGGGGAAGGATTGCATATAAGTGGCGTATCCGGGGGAATTCTTTCGCCGGAGTCTGCCCTCAAAGATACAGGTTCCCTCCAGTAGCTGATCCATGTCCCGGATGGTGTATTGATAGTAGGGACGTTCCATGTGGAACAGTCCGGACAGCTCCAGCACCTTTGCAGTAAAACTCATACAGTTATGTGCCTTGTAGATGGGAAATCCGTGCAGCACCGGCATGGTCGCCATGGACAGCAGGTTGAACAGCTGCTGCGGGTCTGTTTCACATTGCCGGATGAAGCGGAGGATCCGCCGGTAAGCATCCTCTCCCACAGAGAGTCGGAATACCTTTGCTCCGAAGCATTGATAACTGCCAAAGGCGTAGTAGTCCCGTTTTTCGTGCATAAACCCGGCACAGGCAGGCAGATTGTGAAACCGGCGGGAGTAGGTGACAAAATCTGTCAGAGAAGGATCCAGACACACCCCGATGTGGGTGTATGGATATCCGGTTACCAGCCTGCCGATGCGTGCAAGTCCCGTATGGGCACGGATCAGAACAATGTAAATTCGGTTCATGACTTCTCCTGTTTCTTGAGTTGGCGGAACAGCTGAATCTGAAGCCGGACCATTTCATAGTACATGGGAATCAGCCCCACCGCCACAATTACGTCAGCGATCCGGAAGGATACTCCAAACAGGGTGAACAGCACCCGTCCATGGGTTGCCATACTCAGTATGGACACCAGCACATAGGAAATGTGTGCTTCGATGGGTCCCAGCCGTGGGAACAGAAATTCGTTGCAGTAGAGAATGTAGTTCATGGCGGTGACGTTCACGATGCCGTACACCGGTGCTGCAAAGATCATGACCTCCAGGCTGCCATAGGGGGAGAAGCCCAGAGCGATCAGCAGAAAGGTGGACAGAAGCACATCCGTAATCAGATCAAAGTATGCTCCTGCCCGGGACGCCATCTGTCGCTGCCGTGCCACATAGCCGTCCAGGTCGTCCGCCACCAGATGCACTGCCAGTCCCAGAATGGTGCCCAGAAAGAACCATGAGGACAGCCGGGTCAGTGCTGTACAGACAATGGCGAACAAACCGCCCAATGCGCCAATCAGAGTTACCTGATTGGGGGTCATCCAGCCGGGGATATACCTTCCCACATGCTTGTACAGAAACTGCTGTACTCCAGTTTCCAGCTTGCTGGGAATGATTTTTTTCGCCGGATTTTGATACGCCATATTACCCTCCGAACCGGAACATATTTTTTACAAAGGAGCGGATGTAGTATCCGTAATCCACAAAGTCATAGATGCCGTCCCGCCAGCCCCGGAGAAACAGCCGGATCAGCAGTACATGGTAGTGAAAATAGTAGGCACGCAGGCTCAGTCTGCCGGGCTGCGCCACCACATGCAGGTAGTCCCAGGCGCCGGGATCCTCTGTCAGGATCCGGTCTGCATACTGCTGATACAGGGGGCTGTCCAGTTCCGGTGTGAAGATGGACACTGCCGCATGCCGCAGCTTGTGGGCTTTGATCCAGCGGTACATGCTGCGGAAATCCTTTCCGGTAAAGTCCAGATCCGCAATGAACATGCCCATCATATGTATCCCCACGTTGTGAAGGATCTCCACTGCCTTTGTGTTGCAGTCCATATCGCATTTTTTGTTGTAGGCGGTCATATGCTGATCGTCCAGCGCCTCCAGCCCGGTGAGAATGTAGTAAAAGCCGATTTCCTTCAGTTGCTGCATCAATTCCGGATACCTTGCGATAAAGTCCGCCCTGCCGTAGCACACATACCGCTTGCAGATCTGCCGCTCCCGGATCAGGTTGATAAACTGGCGGATGCGCTTCTCATCCACCAGAAAATCATCGTCCACCAGATAGATGTTCTCACAGGGGATCCGGGCAATTTCCTCCACCACATCCTGGATGTCCCGGCAGGTATACACTCCGCAGTTCAGCTTGTTCCGGCTGCAGAAGCTGCACCGGTAGGGACAGCAGTAGGCAGTCCGCACATGGGCACAGGGCAGCAGCTCCAGATATCGGTATCGGTCGGTATGGGTGAGAAAATAGCTTCGATCCGGCAGAGGAAGCCGCTGAATGTCAAAGGGCTTGGGGGCGGCAGTGTGCCAGCCATCCTCCGTGCGCCGGCACATGTCCTCCAGTTGTTCCGGCGGTGTGCCCTGTATCAGCTGTATCAACTGGAATATATCAAAGGAAACGAGAATATAGTCCACGCAGTTCTGATACATCCGGGCATAGCACTGCTGTGCATGCAATCCGCCAATGACGGTGACACTGCCGCATAGATCCTTTGCTGACTGGCAGTATTCCAGCATGAACCGTTCCTGTCGGGTGCGGCCGCAGACATAGACCAGATCAGGCATGTAGGCTTTCAGCTTCTCGGCGGCGGAGATGCGCTCCACCTGTCCGTCCCAGATGGCATAGTCCACACCCCGTTCCCGGAGCAGGGCGGCGATGTACTCCAGTTCCAGTGGCTCGTTGTCGATGACGCCCGCAAAGTTATACTTTGTCCGGGAAATCTCCGGGTGGATCAGAAGCACCTTCCGGATTTCTTTCATGTATCCTCCTCCTCACTGCTCATTGCCTCCAGCTGACTGTAGGCGATCTTACCCACCAGGGTTTTCGGCAGAGCCTCCAGGAACACATACTTTCGTGGCAGAGCATAGACAGCCACCTGTTCCCGGCAGATCTCCCGGAGCGCCTGCTCGGTCTGCTCCGTTGCGGCATGCTCCTTCAAAACCACAAACGCCTGTACAAGCTGTCCCCGGATGGGATCTTGCACCCCTACCACAGCGCATGCAGATACCTCCGGACAGGAAAGAATGGCGTTTTCAATGGCCTGAGGGTAAATGCTGTAGCCGTTGGAAACGATCACTCGCTTGCAACGCTGCTTGAAGTAGATATATCCGTCTGCATCCATGCACCCCAGATCTCCGGTATGGAGCCATGTGTGCCCGTCTGCATGGGTTTGCAGTGCCTGGGCAGTTTCCTCCGGATTTTGCAGATATCCCTGCATCACCGTCGGCCCCCGGAGAATGATCTCGCCCAGTTCTCCAGGGGGCAGGGCTGTCTGATGCTGGTTGTCATAGATCTGATATTCTGTATCCGCATAGGGCAGACCTATGCTGCCCTCTTTTTCGCTTTCCTGGGGCATCAGACAGGAGCCGGTGACGCATTCGGTCAAACCGTACCCTTCCCGGATCCGGGCGGAGCTGCCATGCTGCCGGAGTATCCGATCCAGCTGCCGCTTGGTGCTGACTGCAAGAGAATCTCCGCCGGAGATGGCGACCTTGAGAAAATCCAGCTTCAGCTTGCCGAGGTCACTCCGCAGCAGATACTCATAAATAGACGGCACCCCGGCGATTACGTTGGGGCGGTATTTGGCGATCAGCCTGTGAAATTCCTTGGGATGGAACCGGGGCAACAAAATGGCGGTGCCGCCGAAGGTCAACACCGTGTGGATGCATACGCCCAGACCAAAGCCGTGAAACATAGGCATCACGGAAAGCACCCGATCACCGGGCAACAGACAGCCGCAGGCATCCATGCTTTGCAGTGCCAGGGCATTGAAATTCAGGTTGGTCAGCAGGATACCCTTTGGCTTGCCGGTGGTGCCTCCGGTGTAAAGCACTGCTGCACCGTCAGCGCCTTTGCCCATATCGGTGACGGGAGCGCCGGACTGTTGCATGAGTGCGTGCCAATCCATCCGGTCATGCGGTTCCCTTTTTATGCGGATCCGGTATGCAATGCGAAGGGGCAGGGGCATAAAGCTGTCCGGGGATACTATTATAATAGTATCCGCCGACAGACCCTCCAGCTTTTCTGCAATGCCATCCAGTGCCAGAATCACTTTGCTGCCGCTGAGCTGCAAATGGTATTCTATTTCGCCCCGGGCGGAAAGGGGGTGGATCATATTTGCCACCGCCCCCAGCTTATTGAGGGCATAAAAGATGATTACCGTCTGGGGCATATTTGGCAGGATCACCGCCACGCTGTCTCCCTTTTGGATATGCAGGCTGCTTAATGCCTCTCCACACCGATCGATCATCTCTATCAGCTTTCGGTAGGTGATCCGTCTGCCGTAATAGGAAAGTGCGCAGCCGTCCGGGTATGCTTTGGCAGTTTTGGCGATTTGCCCATACAGGGAGCAGTCCGGATATTCAAGATGTCTTGTCATGTCCAATGCTCCATTCATCAAATTCAGTAAACTGTTTTTGCGCCAGCACTGTCGGTTCCATGCTGCGGCGCAAAAGCGCTGCGATCCGGTTGTAAAGCTCCCGGTTGGCGGCGGTCAGATCATCGGAAGCATAAAAAGGTGTGCCGAATCGCACAGTAACGCCGCCGGAAAAGGGCTTGTATGTACCGGTGATGGCGTAGGGGATAATGGGGGCATGGGCTCTTGCGGACATGACCACCGCCCCGTATTTAAATGGCAAAAGCAGCTGCTCTGTGTAATTGCGCTTTGCCTCCGGAGATACATTCACCGCATCCCCCTGCTGCAAAGCGTAGACAGCGGCATGCAAAGCTGCCGGGTTGTGCTTGCTGTGCAGATCCACCGGAATGGTATGCACCGCCCGGAACACAAAGCCAAAGGGACCGTCGTGAAGATCCTTTTTGGCAAGGGTACGGACTATACGCTTGGTGGAGGTGTCAATCAGGATCGGATCCAGGGCGTGCATATGATTCCCTGCCAGGATCACAGCCCCGGTGGCAGGAATATTGTCGCTGCCTATGACGTGGGGATGGTACAGCAGCCGGAACAGGGGCGTAAACAAAAATCGCAGGATCCGGTATGTATAACAGGTCTGTTTCATAGTATCATCCTCTTTCACTTATATTGTAAGGTAAATTTACGATTTTGTCAAGGAGCGCATTGCAAATCCCAGTGTGCTGTGCTATAATCAGATTATCATATTTACCAATGAGAAAGGATGGTGCATATGCATTTGCGAAACACAGTTTGCGCCCTTGCATCAGCATGGGCATTGGCTTGCAGCATGCTGCCTCATGCCGCAGCCGCAGGAGAGGAGAACCATGTTACCCACCTGGACGGTACATTCATTCAGCCCTGGCTGTATATGACCTATGATGATGCCCAGTGGGATGCGGAAATGCAGGCGATGAAGGACACCGGCATCCAGTATCTGATCATGGGGGATGTGGCAAACCACAATGCGGATGGTAGCTGGACGGTGTACTACCCCTCAGAGCTGGACTTCCTCAGCGGATACACGGTGTACGACGCACTGGAGCCGATTTTGTTTTACTGTGACAAATACGACATCAAGCTGTATCTGGGCATGGGTCTGGACTGTGCCTGGAACAGTGACATTGCCTCTGAAGCCGGCAGGGAAGCGAACCGGCAGTATATGGAGCAGTGCAATCAGATCACCTCGGAACTATATAATAAGTATAAAGCATCGTATCCGGATACCTACTACGGGTTTTACTTTGTGACGGAGCTGTACAATACCATTTATATGGACACGGACACGGGCACTGATGCCTATGCGGAGGGACTGGAGGAAATGTTCACTCTGGTGTTGGAGCAATGCAATCAGCTGGATCCAAGCATGCCTCTGCTGTTCAGCCCCTATGTAAACATCTTTGGATATGGCTATGCCAGCATCAATCCGGATCGCTTTACAGAGTATTGGACAGAGGTACTGACCCGGATCCCCTTCCGGGATGGGGATATGCTGTGTCCCCAGGATAGCTGCGGAGGCGGCGGCATGGATCCGGCGCATCTTGCCCAATGGACGGCGGCATACCGGGATGCGGTGGATCGTGCCAATGCAAAGCGAGGCACCAGGCTGCTGCTGGGAACCAATGCAGAAATGTTTGTACAGCCGGATGCAGCACGTATGCAGTCGCCCCACGGAGTTTCCTATACGGGCATCAAAACGGTACGGGATTTTACACAGCGGCTGGAAATTGCAGATCCTTATGTAGACGCATTGTTCTGCTTCGCCTATCCCCATCACTATTCTCCGTATAACACGTTGCCGGCATTTCATCAATGCTTTCTGGAATATCTGAAAACCGGAACCATTGAAACGGAGTCGCCTGCGCCGCCTGCCCGGGTGGATGTGACCCTGGTGGAACGGGAGGGAAGCCGTTACCCTCAGTTTACCTTTTTCGGTATGACCGATAACACAGCGGTTGCCCAGACCAATTTGTATAAAAACGGCACGCTGTATGATTATATCGTGCCCTCGGTCAAGGTCGGCGGCAATGCCAGCCAGAATGTGTGGGTGGATTACGACTACACGAAGGGGGAGCAGGTTTACGAGGTGGAATGCGTCGATGTGTGCGGTAATGTTTCTGAAAAGCGCAGCTTTACGGTGGATGTATCCAACCTGACACAGGGGAACACACAGCAATTGACAACGGAGCCACCCATCCAGTGGAACAAAACCTCCCTGGATTATCTGCGCTATACCGTGACGGAATCCGGCGTTCGGATCACCGGTTGTGAGAAGGATGCAGAGCAGATCGAGATCCCGGCACAGATTGAAGGGAAGCCGGTGACGGTGGTGGACTGGTATGCCTTTGAACGTTGCGCAAAGCTGCGGTCTGTGGTGATCCCGGACACGGTGACCCACATCAGCCGGTTTGCCTTTGCCCACTGCATTTCCCTGGAAACGGTGAATCTGCCGACGTCCCTGTATGCCATTGAACAATATGCGTTCTTTGACTGTCCCCGGCTCCAGGGGCTGAGACTGCCGGAGCGTCTGACGATCATCGAGGAACGTGCGTTCTGCGGCTGTGATGCCATTACGGACATTACCATTCCGGAAAGTTGTACCAGTGTAGGCGCATACGCCTTTCTGGACTGCGACAGCCTGTACAGGGTGGGGATCCAGGGGGATGCCCAGCTTGGACTTCGCAGCTTTGGGTATCGCTACCGCAGCGGCTATCAGCTGCAGCCCGGCTTCGTGATCGATTCAGACAGTCCGGCCGCCATTTCCTACGGGAAGGAAAACGGTATCCGGATGCAGTCAGAGCTTGTGCTGGGAGACGTGAACGGCGATGGACAGCTAAATGTGGCGGATGTTGTGCTGCTGCAGCGGTGGCTGCTGGCTGTACCGGACACCATGCTTGCGGATTGGCAGGCAGGGGATCTTTGTCGGGATGGTTTGCTGAACGGAGCGGATCTTGCTGCTGTCAAGGCAATCCTGGTGCAGGAGTAATCTGCAAATAAAGTGACTGACAAACAGGAAATGCACGGTGATGTGCATGTGCTCTGTTTGTCAGTCATTTCTTTTGGCTCACAAATTCCAGGGATTTATCAGGTAAACTGTAAAAAAGTACTTGATAAGGCCGAATTTGTGGTATATACTATAGACACAGATTTAATCAGAAAAAATGAACAAGAAGGAGGGCACTATAAAATGAAAAAATATATAACAGCCAAACGGCTGATCATTTTGTCTGTGTTTGCGATCATCAATGTTGCCTGGCTGTTTCTTCGGTACATACCCTATCACCGCTGCCGTGAAAAAATGGATGTGATCGATGATCATGGATTACTCAGTTACGGTAAAGTGGCAGATCCGAATGAAACATCAGTCCCGGTGCCGGGTGCTCCCGTTTTACAGCCATGCGGAGTGCCGCCAGGGTCAGCGCCGTATCGATGCGGTTGGAAAATGCATAGCCCACCACTTTCTTGGTGCAAAGGTCTTTTACGATCGCCAGATACAGCCATCCTTGCCCGGTTGGAATGTATGTAATATCACCAACCCAGACAGTATTTGGCTTAGAAACCTGAAAATTCCGGT